>ERZ791915.60-NODE-60-length-137982-cov-5.500895_pt1 | contig 137982 bp, 112 predicted proteins | sample MGYA00510139_ERZ791915 | MGnify/ENA primary metagenome ERZ791915 (study PRJEB30046, sample SAMN00792117) | human gut metagenome | study: EMG produced TPA metagenomics assembly of the A metagenome-wide association study of gut microbiota in type 2... | reverse complement strand
TTGGGTAACAAAAAATGCCGTATTTATGCGGCTTGTGGCGTTTCGCAAACGCCTAGGTTAAAATTAAAATGAGAGGGTAAAATTATGGGAAAAATAATAAAAGAGACAATTCATGCGAAAGGATATGACATTAGCATATACACCAGTGACTTTGAGAATGAATTCATTTCATTAACAGATATTGCAAGATACAGAAATGATACACCCCATGATGTCATTAAAAATTGGTTAAGAAGTCGTGAAACGTTGGAATTTTTAGGCTTGTGGGAAAGATTACATAATCCAGATTTTAAACAGGTCGAATTCGACCTGTTTAGAGGTCAAGCAGGTTTGAATGCATTTACGATGTCGCCTCAAAAATGGATAGAGGGTGTTGGCGCAATCGGTATGATATCAAAAGCAGGAAGATATGGTGGTACTTATGCTCATTCAGATATCGCATTTGAATTTGCGTCCTGGGTTTCAGCAGAATTTAAACTATATATTATCAAAGATTATAAAAGACTTAATTATGGCAGGACAGATTTTGCAGAATGGACAGACTGCAGCTCGGATAGAAAATTTATTCTTCAGATACCGGAGGCAAGGGGATGCAAGCTATGGATTTCTAAGGACGGAAAAGTTTTGCAAATGTATGGGGATGCCATATTACAAAAATAAAGAAAAAACGAAAAAAATAAGCAGCGGTCTGTAAAATAATCACAGATCGCTGCTTATTTTTCTTAAAGAGTAAGATTTATGACAGCATTGTGTGATTTTCTTTTCTGGAAACGATAATCATGTGGCGTTACATGATATTTTTTTCTAAAGAGCTTGGAAAAATAGCTGTTGTCGTCAAAGCCACAGTCCACTGCGATTTCCTGTATGTTATTATCGGTATTAATTAGTAGATGAGCTGCTCTTTGTAGTCTGTAATTATTAAGATAATGGATTGGTGACCCCCCTATTATTGACTTAAAACAGCGAAGTACCTCTGTTTTGCTGACAGAAGCTTTTTTTGATAGGCTTTCGATTGTTATTTTCTCCTTATAATAGGTGTGTATATAATCAAGTAAAATCTGCACTCTCTTCTCAGGAAGATAATTAGATGTTTGAAGAGAAGTGATTTTTTCTGCATTTTTACGAATCTGATTTAAAATACCAAATAGAGTAGATAATCCATTACGGACTTTGAGTTCATAATCTGTATTTTCAAAATATGTATCATCCCATATGTTTTCAAGGATCTCCAATATACTTTGGTAAGCAGGTTGCTCTTTATTGATAATACACTCTTTAAAATGGACATTTGACAGTATTGGAAAAAGATATTTGGTATAGAAAATGCTAGTTACGTTGTCACTGATAAGGGAGCTGTGAAATGCTATGGATTTGAAGATTGCAAATTTGTGTGATGAATTCCTATGCATAGAGTGTAACACATTTGAGTTTATGAAAAAGATATCGCCGCATTCCATTTGATAGCTTCTGTTTCCGCAACCTAAAATGACAGAACCCTCTGTAACAAATCCGATTTCAAATTCCTCATGCCAATGCCAGTTTACATATTTATTCGATACATCATCCAGATAAATAGCAACAGGAAATTCCGGGGTGCCATGATATCCTGTTTCATTGATATGTAAAGCAGCCTCTGAAAAGTTGTTATCTATTTTATTTTCAACAGATAGTGATATGCATTCTGTAATTGCCATAGCGAAGCTCTCCGTTTTGGTAGTATTGTTATATAATCTGGCTTAATTATCCTATAAGAATAGAATAAGATGGTGCTATAATTATATTACAGAAGCGCTATTAATACAAATATAAAAACTACCGGGAGGTTATTATGCATTTTAAAGAAAAATTTCATTGGATTAACGAAGGAGAAGTTGTGCTTGAAGAAAACCGCATTATTATGATGGCACCGGCTTTAACAGATTTCTTCTGTGGTGGAGAAACAACAAGTGAAGAGGGAATCTTGCCGGAGTCTTTATGCAATGCACCATACTATTACACTGAAATTGATGGAGATTTTGTACTTAAGGTAAAGGTATCACATGAGTTTAGAGAGACCTATGATTCCGCATCTGTAATGGTGATGCATGATATGACAAACTGGGCTAAATGTTGCTATGAACTTACAGATTTTGGAACACATGCAGCTGTTAGTGTTGTCACAATAAATGGAGAGTCTGATGATGCAAATGGATGTAATATAGAAGGACAGGATTACTTGTGGCTTAAAGTTTGTCGTGTTGGAAGAGCATTCTCATTCCATTATTCATTAGATGGCGAAAAGTTCAATATGACCAGGTATTTCCTTATGCCTGAAACAAAAACGATCAAAGTAGGATTGCTTGCGCAGGCACCGACCGGAAATGGTGGCAAGAGAATATATGAAAATTTATCCATTGAGCATATTACTGTAAAGAATATACGTGCTGGTGAGTAAGATATAGCTGAGACAAAATAGTGGAAGATAACCCATATTGCGAAGTCAGATCCCGTATGATATAGTAATGACAGTTAGATGTATCTAACTGTCATTACTATTTGGAGGGATTGTATCATGCTGCAATGGAAAATATTTATGGTACTGGCTTTGATTGGCCATGTGTTTTGTGGAATTTCGGATTGCTTACTGACATATGCACCTAATGGGAAAGTGGATCTGACGAATTTTAAGGATTATGAGAAGTCGAAGGTATCATTTCGGGGAATGCCGCTTAAGAATCTGTCGCTGGCCATGCTGCTTGGTGTGTTTGCCATGACATTTGAAATATTCGGATATCTGGCTTTGTGTGACTGGATGCGGCAGTATTCACAGACCTATTACATGATCATGTATGTTGCAACGATTGTTATGTTTATTAACCTTGCTTTGCATCATTTATTCTGTTGTCTGGTGGAGTGGTTTTTTGTGAAACTGAACCTGACGGAAGAGGCGCTGCATGCAGTGTGGGATTTCTTTAAGACAACTTGTTACACCATGTATCTCGGATATCTGGGCATGCTGGTATTTGCAGGTGCTTTTTTGATCGCAGTTGTGACAGGAAGAACTTCGCTTCCAGCCTGGGCCTGTATCTTCAATCTGTTGCCGCTGGCGATTGTGATTATGCCGACAAAGATTCCGGCTAAAGCAAATGTGATTGGAGTAGTGATGTTTGCGGGGCTGCTGTTTTTCATTTAAGAAAATAGAGATGTTGTAATTGAATTCGTAGTTAATTTGTAAGCGACTAATCTAAAATGAGACCAAATAATATCTTTGACGAGAAATGCTTACGACTATATAATTTAATCGTAAGATAAATCGTAAGCGCGTAAGTTGTTGGGAGATAGATTATGGCAATTCCAAGTGTATGCTGTATAATCCGCAACTGGATACGTTTATTTGTAATGTAGAAACATTTAACCGTTGTGAAAATAATAATGAAGTACTGGTGGCGTTCAAGAGCTGGGAAAGTGTTCATCCGCTAATTAGAATTATTCCTGTGGATTGGGATTATACCATGCCATTTGGCATCCTTCATTCAAAAACACCATCTGATAAGGTTAAACGGCTTATAAAAGCAATTAACATGATTAAAGCAAACTCATGAGAACAAACCAACAGGTTAACACTGAATAACAAAACGAGACTTCTGATGGAGTCTCGTTTTATTTATACTTTATCGGATAATGGATGAAAAATAGAAATTACAGAAGCAGAAAACTTTTCAGAATCATTATGGAAAAGGAGCAGGAAGTGAAACATTTTATGGTTTGGGCTGCAGCAATGCTGATCTGTATGATGATCACAGCGTGCAGCAGTGTGGAACAGGAAAGCCGGCAGATCCTGCAAAAGAAGATACCGGGTTATTTTTCTTCCGCGGAAATACCGGCGAAAAATTTGCTGTATGCAATGCCAGAGCGGTTCGCTTTATCCGGAAAAATGCAGATGTATATGGAATAGATCCGGACGCAATCGCTGTTATGGGAAAAAGTATTGACCGGTAGTTACTATCGGGTAATATAATCAGTCGTAGAAATTGAAAGAACAATGATCATATGTCATGTGAAAGGAGATTTTTACAATGAATGATTTTACTTATTCTTACCCTATGAAGGTATACTTTGGAGAAGATGCGGCCCAGAAAGCAATTACGGCAGAACTCGGGAAATTCGGAAAGAAAGTGATGCTTGCCTATGGCGGTGGTTCCATTAAGAAATCCGGCATTTATGAAGAAAAAATATGGAAGGGAGCACTTTTCGGTACGGCAGCTTCATTTGCGGTTCTGAATCCTGCTTATACCATGACTGTGCCGAAGATGTAGGTATTGTCCGGTGCTTTTGATACGTTAAGTCATGCAATGGAAACATATCTTGGTACTTCCGATCGGGACAATGTATCGGACGATGTGGCACTTTCCATCATGCGGAATACGGTTGTAAATATGCGCCGTGTGCTGGCGGATGTTAATGATGTGCAGGCAAGAGGCAATCTGATGTGGGATTCCGCGATGGCAGAAAACGGCATCTTAAAGGTCGGAAGACTGACAGACTTTCAGGCGCATCAGATGGAGCATCAGCTGGGCGCATACACCGATTGCAATCACGGACAGGGACTTGCTGTTATCCAGCCTGTTTATTACAGACATATCTTAAATGATGCGAGAGAAAAATTTACCCGATTTGCCCAGGTTGTGTTTGGTGTGGAAACAGCGGAGCAGGAACTGGATGCACTGGAAGCGTTCATAAAGGAATGTGGTCTTCCTACCAAAATGAGTCAGTTAAAATCCAAAGTAGAGATTACAGAAGAAGTGCTTCGTCAGGTAGCAGATACCAGTAACATCATTAAGTGCAATCCACGGGAACTTGACCGTCAGGAGATTTACCAGATTTTAACGGAGTGTATGTAACGTCTCGATTTTCTTTACCATTGTAATTTTTAAAAAAGAATATGATATATTTGGTTTAAACAATTAAACGAAAGCGAGGATATCATGATGGAAATTTTAGAAATTATAAAGAGCAGACATAGTGTCCGTCAATACAGGAATCAGACCATAGAAGAGTCCAAGAGAGAAGAACTGAACACCTGTATCAAAGAGGCAAATGAAGAAAGTCATTTATCTATACAGGTTTTTTATGATGAACCGAAGTGCTTTGATTCCTTTATGGCTCATTACGGAAAGTTCACAAATGTAGGGAATTACATTGCAATTGTTGGAAATAAGAGCGATCAGGAAAAAGCAGGATATTATGGCGAAAAAATTGTACTGAAATGCCAGGAAATGGGCCTTAATACCTGCTGGGTTGCAATGACACACGGAAAATCACAGGCCAAAATAAAAAAGGGTCAGAAGCTATTGATTCTTATTTCTCTGGGCTATGGTGATACACAGGGCGTTGCACACAGAAGTAAATCCATCAAGGAACTGAGTCATGCAGATGAAGAAACGGAATGGTTTACGAAGGGTATGGAAGCGGTATGCCTCGCACCTACTGCAATGAACCAACAGAAGTTTTTATTCGAACTGAAGAATGGCGTTGTAACAGCAAAATCCCTGGGAGGATTCTATTCTAAGATTGATCTGGGAATTGCAAAGTATCATTTTGAAGCAGTAACAGGACATGAGGTACAGTAATGCATGCAAAAGAAGATGTGGACAGGCTGGCAATGGAATTTGAACAATGCCGAAAGATTTTAGTTACTCTCGGAGATGAGAACCGGCAGCATATGATTCTGGAAATGATCAAAATAGGTGACTGCAGAGGTGTGCGGGTAAATCAGATTACCGAGAAGACACACTTATCCAGACCGGCCGTTTCGCATCATCTGCGGATCTTGAAGGATGCGGGCATCTTGAAAATGCGGCGTGAAGCGACTAAGAATTATTATTATTTTGATCCGGATATGAAGAGCTTCGAATTGCTGACGGATTTTTTGCAAAGGGCAATCAGCATCACATCGGCATTACCGGACAGAAGTCAGAGAGACGAAGACTAGTTCAGTTCCCCTCTTCGTTGTAATATCAGCATAAATCCGACGCAGAGAACCAGCTGTAATATGGATGACATGGGAGTAGCCAGTCCGATATGAAACAGAGATGCATCGGGCTGGATGCTCATGATATAGGAGACCGGAACACGGACAAAAAAGGCTCCCAGAATTCCCTGGATCATAACAAATCTTGTTTTACCGATTCCATTATAGAATCCGGTATAACAGAAGAAGATTGCTGTAAACAGACAGTCAATCGCATAGGCCTTCAGGTAGTCGGCTGCTGCCAGAACTACTTCGGTATCCGATGAGAAAATACCTGCCAGCAGATTCCCATGGAAGAAAGTAATTAGGAACATTACAACACCAATAGAGAAGGAGACAGCGATTCCGTAATGCAGAGCTTTTCTTGCTCTGCGCATGAGTCCTGCACCATAATTCTGTGCTACGAATGCAGACATAGACTGCATGAAAGCAGAGGAAATCAGCATGATAAAGGCACAAACCTTTTCTGCCACACCAACACCTGCGGACGCAATCACGCCCATAGAATTCACGATTGCAAGGATAATCAAAAAAGAAATACTTACCAGAAGATCCTGCAGGGCAATCGGGGCACCGAAGCCAACCATTTTACCAAGATATTCGCGATGAATCCGGATATCAGTTCTTCTTATAATAAAAGGAAGCTCTTTTTTGCGGATAAACAGAAAGGATGCCACAACACTGATAATCTGTGCGAATACGGTAGCAATGGCAGCGCCTTCTGTTCCCATGTGAAAAACAGCACATAAGAGTAGATCACCGGCAATATTACATACACAGGCAATAGCTACTGTAATTAAGGGGGTCTTGGAGTCTCCAAGTCCGCGGAAAATACATCCGATCAGATTGTAGGCAACGATAACCAGCATTCCGCTTCCGCAGATCCGGATATAATTTACGGTCTTCTGGAAGGCTTCTTCCGGTGCATTCATGATGCTGCTGATCTGGGGAGCAAAAATGACCATAATGATCGACATCAGGATAGCAATTCCCGCAAACATCAGGACAGCGGTTCCTACAGTCTTTCCGCCTTCTTCTTTTCTGCCACTTCCAATCTGCTGCCCAAGCAGGATAGTTGTTCCCATCGCAAAGCTGCTGATCAGATTGGTGAGTGTTGTCATAATCTGGGATCCTGTAGACACTGCAGATACGTCTGCAGAGGTGGCAAATTTTCCTACAATAAGCAGGTCAACGGCGCCATACATAGCCTGCAGAAATAAAGCCAGTAATACAGGGAATGCAAATAAAATTAATGGCTGCAAAATTTTTCCTTCTGTAAAAGATGTGTTCTTTTCCATATGTTACCTCCTTACATGTGCCTGCTGCACTAAATTCGTTTTTCGCTTCGCTCGTTCTCATTAAGTGCACAGGTACCGTTCGCACTAACCTCAGACATCGCCTTCGCTAAGTGCTCTACATGAAAAGCCGGATAAGAGAGCAGGCATTTCAACCTGCCATCTTATCCGGCTATTGTTTCTGATTGAACAAGTCACCCTCCGATGAACGATTGTGATTATATCTCACATACTTTTGAATGTCAACATTGTTTGAAAGTATTAATTGTTTCTTTATGATGTCAATTGGATTATGAATCTTCAACAGTTATTCTTTTGGTAGGATCATGTTGAACAGAATTGGGAATAATGATATGATTCAGATGAATTGGATGTCACAAAATGATTGAATTACAAAATGTAAATCATCTGATGACGCAGTATAGAAGGTGTAAATATTTATAATGAAGTAACATAATAGGGAGGTACGTATGAAAACAATTTTATTTCAAGGAGATTCAATTACTGACGCAGGGCGTTCCAGAGAAAATGATGAAAATATGGGTGTGGGATACCCTACTATGGTAGCTGGTGAACTTGGATATGAGAATCCGGGAGAATATCGCTTCTTAAATAGAGGAATCAGTGGAAACCGGAGTGTAGACCTATATGCTAGAATTAAAAGTGATATTATTTGTTTAAAGCCGGATGTTATGAGTATTCTGATTGGAGTAAATGATGTCTGGCATGAACTGGACAGTGGAAACGGTGTAGATGGTGACAAGTATTTTATGATATATTCCTTATTATTGAAAGAAATAAAAGAAGCATTGCCGTTAACTAAGATTATGATACTGGAACCATTTGTATTAAAAGCATCTGCAACAGAGGAGAACTGGGATGTTTTTCGGGCAGAAGTAGAAATAAGAGCAGAAAAGGCCAGACAGGTGGCAGAAGAATTTCAACTGCCATTTGTTTCGCTTCAGAAAAAATTTGATCAGGCAGCTAAATTGGCAAAGGCAGACTTCTGGTTGAGAGATGGTGTTCATCCTACAGTGGCTGGGCATGAGCTAATTAAAAGGGAGTGGATAAGGACTTTTAATAGTATGGAGAAATAAGATGCGACGGAATGAGGATAATGCGCCAAAGAGAACGATGGTAAGATATCAGAAAAATCTGATGTTGGCATTTGTTGTTACGGCAATTTGTGCTCTCGTATTTGCAAGTGCGTTATCAACGGCAGAGCTTGTCCGAAATATGAGAACCGATTTTATCAATAGTGGTGACAATCAGGCCAAAGAAAGTCTAAATACGGTCAATGACATGTTTCGAGATCTACGATATGCATATAACTATCTTGAGTCAATACCGTCTGTTAATGCTTTTCTTTATCAAAAAAATGATGATTATCTATCTGTATCCAGAACGGATCTGGTAGTACAACAGTTTTATACTTCTCAGGACTATATACATTCCATGCATGTATATAATAGAGACACGAAGGAAATTATCAGTTTTGGAAATGTCAATGTGAACCGTGAGCAATTTTTTGAAGAGAAATTAAAATCACCTATAATAGAAGGTTCTCTCAATCTGGTATATAGTGAAATTCGTGAAAATGGGACAAGTCCTCTTGAAAGGAGTCTTTCTATTTTATTTGGTGTAGATAAAGAAGATGATCTTGGCCAATCCAGTTGTATGATTATGACCTTGGATAAGGATGCTGTTGAGAATAAGGCATTGATGAATCATGAAGGCATTACCATTATGGCAGATGCAACCGGAGAAGTAATTTTCCAAACAAGTGGAACAACACCGATAGATTCGGTAAAAGAGATTATGGAACTTTGCCAAAGTAAAAGCCGTAAGGATGATTCTATACAGAAAAGTATTACCTTTCAGGGGGAAAGATATTATGCAATAGTAGCCCAAAGTACAGTATCAGGCCTATATCTGGTCAATCTTCAGCCAGAGAAGCAACTGAATCGGGCCATAAGTATGCTTATTATCCAAACAATTGGATTATTAATTATGGCAATAGCAGTAATTGTAGGAAGCAGCTACATTCTGTCCATTAAATTTTATTCTCCGATTAGAAGAGTCATAGAACTGGTCAAGGATATACCATCTGTAGAAAACGAAGGAACAGAATCCATAGGGGCGCTCTATGACTGGGTGAAACTGATTCTATTAAGGGTGGATACCTTGGAAAATCATCAGCAAAGTATACGGCTAGAGCAGGCAGATAATCAGATTCGAAGTCTTCTTGCAGGACAGAGGGCGGATAAAGAGTGTATTATGTATAATCCGATGCTGAAGAACATCTCGAATGTTTTTCTGATATGCATCCGGATTGATAAATATGAAGATTATAATCCAAATGAAAGAATTGCTCTTGAGAAGACGGTATGTACTATGATTCCAGATTTGATCCGTAAAGAGGCAGATTGTCATGCGGTAGATATGACCGAAGGAGAAATTGCTCTTTTTTATAGTTTTGTGAATAAAGAACAAAATAGTTTTGCAGAATTAATAGAAAATATGAGTGATCTTCAAAAAGAATTTCAGGAAAAACTGAAAATATCCGTCACGATAGGGATTGGTGGAATTGCCAATTCATTGGAGGAATGTATTACTTATTATGACAGAGCAAAAGATATGGCGAACTATCGTTTCCTTTACGGAAGAGGAGAGATTTTTTATCCACATAAAATAGAAGATATGGTGGATTCTGACATGAGTGGTTATCCTATAGAGTTGGAGGAAAAGCTGATCGACGCCATCAGAAAGAATAATCGTGAAGAATTCGAAAAGACATTGAATAGTATTATTTCCCAAATAAGAAGTTATACTTATCAAAAGGTAATTGCTATTTTAATTCAGTTGATTGCGGAATGTATTAAAACCATGAATTATATTACACAGAATGAAAATATGAAGTATGATCTTGGAATAGCTAGGTTGGTGAATATTTTCCATTCAGAGGAAATTATTGAAAATGTTGGTATATGGATGATGCGTCTTTTTGATGAATATAGAGAGGTACTTATCCGTATAAGAAAGATAAAAGACAATCGCTATTATCATGTAACAGAACAAGCAAAAACATATATTGAAAATCATTATATGGAACTGGATTTAAGTGTCGAGGTTATTGCCAGAGAGTGTGGATATTCTTCATATTACTTTTCCAGAATATTTAAAGAACTTGTAGGTATGAACCCTGTAGAGTATATCAAACAGATAAGAATAAGGGAAGCGAAGCGAAGACTGGAGGAACAGAACATCAAGGTTACAGATGTTGCGGAATTGGTTGGATATAGTAATGCAAGCAATTTCTATTCAACTTTCAAAAAAATGGTTGGAATGACACCGTCCGAATATAAAGAATTTATTAGTAAGAAATAATTTTTGTATGTGACGCTAAATATTTGTAAGAGTCTAGCTATGGTGTGGCGTATATTATCTCAGTATTACAACTGTCAGATCTTTTGAGATCTGGCAGTTATTTTTTTCTCCACAAGATGTACCAAAAGGAATTTCATGTTACGGATTTTAGGCAAAAAACAAAAAATAGGATAAAAAGTACAAATTTAGAAGTCTCATATGAGGGAAAAACAAATAATAAATACAAATCTGTGACTATAATTTTAGCAGAAAAATGGGTATTCTGACCTTGCAAACACAAAAAGTAAGGAGGATGCACATGAGCAGCAAAGTTATAAGTAATGGTAAGAAACATATCAGCCTGTTTGGTAAAGAAATGAAAAAAAATGGCGCTTTATATATGATGTTTCTGCCGGCAGCAGTTTTTTTAATTCTATTTAATTACTTACCATTGGGAGGGTTGGTGATTGCATTCAAGGATTTCAATTTTGTAGATGGTATGTTTGGAAGCGACTGGATGCACCCGTTATTTGAAAATTTCCGTTTCCTCTTTAGCAGTAAATCCGCGATAAGAGCATTCGTTAATACCTTGGTTCTCAATCTGATCTTTATTGTCATGGGGGTGATATGTGAAGTTGGACTGGCGCTTCTACTGAACGAGATCAGAGGAAAATTCTTTAAGAAGATTACCCAGACGTTCACGTTACTTCCTTATTTCGTATCATGGGTAGTTGTTGGTGCATTCATTTACAATCTATTCTCAACGGATCACGGAATTATTAACAGTATATTGGAGAAATTTGGACATGAGGGAATCGGCTGGTACAGTGAGGCAGGTTATTGGCCAACTATTTTAACAATAATTAATAGATGGAAATTGACAGGATATGGGGCAATTATTTATTTTGCAACATTATCGGGAATTGATTCTTCCTATTATGAAGCGGCAGAAATTGACAGAGCTACAAGATGGCAGCAGATCCGGTACATTACGATTCCGTTGCTGACTCCCACTATTATCGTTATGACATTACTTAGTGTTGGTAAAATTATGAATGCAGACTTTGGTATGTTTTATGCAGTTATTGGTGATTCGCCGATGCTATTACCTACAACGGATGTTATTGATACTTTTGTATATAGAAGCTTGAGACAGACTGGAGATATTGGTATGGCTTCTGCAGCAGGTTTTGTACAGTCTATCATTTCCTTTGTTCTGGTATTGGCAAGTAATATGTTAGCCAGAAGATATGACAAGGATTCGGCAATATTCTAGGAGGAAGCGAGAAATGAAAATGAAATTAAAGAAAAATCTCAAATCAACTACCGTTATTGCGTATATCGTGGTTAGCATATTTGCACTGTTTTGTTTATTTCCTTTTATTATGGTAGTCAGCGGATCATTGACACCGGAAGAAGATATTGTCAAATATGGATATTCTTTGATTCCAAGAAGAATTTCCTTCGATGCTTATAGAATTCTTTTGTACGATATTGACAGAATACTGAATGCATACAAAATTACAATTTTTGTAACGGTTGTAGGAACTTTATGCAGTCTGCTTGTGAATTCTATGGCGGGGTATGTATTGTCTCGAAAGGTAAGATATCAAAAGCCATTGCTGATATTTACAATTATTACGATGTTGTTTAGCGGTGGTATGGTACCATGGTATATTGTCTGTGTCAGATACCTGCATCTAAAGGATACGGTCTGGGCTTTGATTTTACCGACAGTTGCAAGAGCCTGGTACATATTTCTTCTTAGGAATTTCTTTAAAGGTATTCCGGAAGAAATGTATGAATCTTCCAAAATTGATGGGGCATCGGAACTTACAACATTCGTTAAAATTATGCTTCCATTAGCGAAACCTGCTATAGCAACAGTTACGCTGTTTGCCAGCCTTGCATATTGGAATGATTGGTGGGCAGGATTAATGTTGATTGATGATTCCAACAAACAGCCATTACAGTTACTGCTCCGAACGATTGTGTCGAATACTCAGTTTCTGCAATCATCACCCAATGCAGGCATGATGCAGGAAGTATCTAATATTCTTCCGGTAGAAAGTGTGAAAATGGCGATAGTGATTCTGACGATCGGACCGATTATTTTTGTTTATCCTTTTATCCAGAAGTATTTCGTTAAGGGCATCATGGTTGGTGCAGTGAAAGGTTAAGGTGATTTCCGGATATGGATTGCAAATATGGAATAGTGGAGGTTAAAAGTCAGGAGAAGGTAATCTATCCGGAGCGAAATATAAATTATATAATAAAAAATATGGAGGGAACTATGAGAAAAAGACAATTAATGACAGGAAAAAAATTAGCAGCTTTAGCATTAGCCATTTCATTGGCGGGAGTTACCTTACTTAGCGGATGTGGTAACAGCAATTCAACAGCTTCATCCAATACGGCAGCAGAGAGTAGTCAGGATAGTGTGGATGAGTCATCTTCTGAAACAACAGAACTGGAGCCAGTTACATTACGTATTTATTTTTGTGGAGATAAGCCGTCTAAGGCAGACGAGGTATGGGCAGCTATATCAGAAAAGTATAAGGATCAGTTAAATTGTACTTTTGAAGTGAACTGGATCGGATTAGGTGATTATAAGGACAAAATGATTGCGATGGCCAGCTCTGGAGATAACTGGGATCTGAATTATGATGGATTATGGCAGTCTTATGCGCAGATGGTAGCAAAAGGAGCATATCTGGATGTCAGTGAATTATTACCGAAGTATGCACCCGATCTGTATGAAGGATATCAGGAACAGGGACTGATTGATGCTGTTCAGGTAAACGGAGAAGTTTATGCGTTGCCATGGACTCAGGCAAGTAACTTTCGTCCGTGGGTTCTTTGGAGAGCGGATGCAGCAGAAGCAGCAGGAATTGATGTAGAGCGGAATTCGGTTAAGACAATGGAAGATCTGAATTCTTTGTTATATAAGTTTAAAGAAGCTTATCCGGATCAGACCATTTTAGCTCTTGGAACCGCAGAAATCAATCAGGCAATGCGTGCAATGGTGTTAAGAGATGGTTTAATGTGGGCAGATTTTCATACCATGTATTATGACATTAATGATGATTCCCAGACCTTGATTCCTATGGAGCAGACAGAGACTTTCAGGGAAACCTGTAAGCTGGTACGTCAGTGGGTAGATGATGGAATTGTGTCCAAGGATGATCTGGTAGACAAAACAACAGATGCATCAAGATACCAGAATGGTCAAGTGCTTGTCCGTATCAGAAATCACGAAGAGGCAATGAGCAAAGATGTTTTCAATGATCCGACATGGACACATGAATATTCTGAAATGTACCCGGAAAACAAATTTTACAATCGTATTCCTTTGGGAAATGTTATGTGTATTAACCGGAATTCCAAGAATCCGGAAAGAGCATTGATGTTCCTGAATCTGCTTCAAAGCGACAGAGAGTTTTATGACATGGTTATTTATGGTATTGAAGGTGAAACCTATGTTCTAAATGATGGTATCGTTGACTATCCGGAAGGAGTTACCAGTACCAATAGTAATTATCTTGGATGGGGAGGTCAATGGGCTCTTTATAAATCCGATTATATGCGCGGAACAAGTACTCAGCCGGAAGGATTCTGGGCAGAAGAGGCAGCATATGCCGGAGAAGATAAGAACATTAATAACCCGGTCGGTGCATTAACTATTAACGTGGATGAAATCAAGAATGAAATTGCAGTAAGAGATCAGTTGTACGAAGAGTATGGGAAACCTCTTATTTTTGGATTGGTTCCACAAGATCAGATTGATCAGAAAGTAGATGAATATATTCAGTTACAGAAGGATGCAGGATTAGATAAGATTTTGGATGTGGCACAGAAACAGGTCGATGAATTTTTGAGTAAATAGAAAATACTGAAAAAGAAGGAAGGCCGTAAGGCCTCCTCTTTTTCAATGAGGAGAATGTGATGAATAATTTTAAAGTTAAAAATCCCCGTACAGATCTTGAGTTTGAAATTGCTTTTACAAAAGCACATCGAGATGCAGTAAAAAAATATACACATCCTGCACAGATTGAACTTGCGTGTTTAAGGGCGCAATATCCGGCAATTTTACATCCGATCCAGGATGAAGATGTTATTGCAGGACGTGTACAGGCAGGACTTGTCGGCCTTGGGATTCAGGGTCAGACAGGTGGATATGGATATTACATTGATGAGCCAAGGGTTACAGCAGCATTGGAAAAGGAAGAAGGCAATGCAAAATATAGAGAGGATATCCATGAACTGCTTGTATATTGGAAAACAAACAGCAGTTATAACAAAGTATTAAGAAACGCTCCGGATAGTGTCAGGAATATTTTATTTTCGGATAACTGGAAAGAAACACCCCTTCCGGCCTCACCAATTATTCGTATGGCCGGAGCATATCCGGATTTTAACAAGCTAATCAGACTGGGACTTCCGGGAATGATTAAAGAAGTAGAAAGTTACGAACAAAAGGCAAGAGAAGAAGGTGGAGATTACATTCTTTACGAATGCATGAAGGGTGCAGTGGAATTGATGGAAGACGTTTGCTTGTGGTATCAGAAGCAGGCATGGGAGCTTCTTCAGGAAACAGAGGATCCAAAGCGCAGGAAGCAGTTAAGCAATATGGCAAGTGCTCTTGAAGCAATTTCACATCGTGCCCCGGCCTCCATGCTGGAGGCTTTACAGCTTGCATGGATCTATGGGATTATGGCACCGCTTCTTCAGTTTGGCAGAATGGATGAATATCTGGGTGATTGGTATGTCCATGACATTGATAACGGAATTATTACAGAAGAAGAAGCCTTAGAAATGCTGCAAAGTTATTTCAGACAGATTGATAGTCTTGATAGTGAGACAGATTGCAGGGTTATTGTAGGGGGATATGGGAGACGAAATCCGGAAAATGCAGACCGGTTATGTCTGGTAGCAGCAGAGGCATGCCGCACTGTGAAAGAAATTCTTCCGCAATTTACACTACGCTTTAATAAGGAAACGCCTAAAGAGGTGTGGGAGGCCTGTATGCGCTGTATTGAGGAGGGCAGAACATTTCCGCTTTTATATAATGATGATGTGCTTATCCCCTGCATTATGGATGCATTTCATGTGGACAGAAAGCGTGCAGAAACATATGTGCCTTTAGGATGCGGAGAAATAGAATTTGACCACTACAGTTTTGGAACTCCCAGTGGTTCCTTAAATACATTAAAGATATTAGAGCTGTCAATCAGGGGTGGTTACGAACCTATTATGGACTGGAGAATAGGAAGCCAGCTTAAACCGATTGAAGACTGTGACTCTTTTGAAGAGTTCCTGGAAAATTATAAAGAAAATTTAAAATATTATATTCAGGCACAGGCGATTTATGAAAAGTATGAATATGAGATAACAGGAAAAATGCATAGCTTTATGTATGTATCTATGCTGTACGATGGTGTTCTGGATAGTGGTAAGGCTATTTTTGATGGTGGCTGCCGATATTTAGCTGGAACTTTGGAACTTTATGGAGTCGTGAATGCTGTTAATAGTCTTGCAGCAATTAAAAAGCTGGTATTTGAAGACAAAGTGATCTCTGCAAAAGATTTAAGACAGGCTATGGATGATAATTTCTATGGTTGGAACAGTCTGAGAAAGCAACTGATGGATGCTCCTAAATATGGCAATGATGAGGATTATGTCGATCAGATTTTTGTTGATCTTCAGGACTGGCTTTGCGAAACAATCCGTTCACAGGCAGAAAAAGTCGGATTGGATAGTTATCTGGCGGTGAATATTAACAATAAACAGAATACCACATTAGGCCGATGGGTGGGTGCTACTCCGGATGGTAGAAAGGCCGGTATGCCGATGGCAAATGCGAATAATCCGGCACCTGGAACAGATAAAAACGGTATTACGGCTATGCTGAATTCCATATTAAAGCCACATCACAACAATCATGCAGGAATGGTGCAAAATCTTAGATTGTCCAGAGAAACTTTCAGAGGTAATTATGAGAAAACAACCGGTCTCATTAAAGATTACTTTGAGAGAGGAGGAGCACATTTGATGATCACAGTAGTTGGAAGGGATGATTTGAAAAATGCTATGGAACATCCTGAGGATTACCAGGATCTGATTGTACGTGTAGGAGGATTGAGTGCCAGATTCGTGCAGTTAAATAAAGATGTGCAACAGGAGATTTATGATAGAACAACTTACTAAAGACATCGGTGAAGTTAAGGCTACATTGTTTGATATTCAAAGGTTTTCTGTTAAAGATGGTCCGGGAATAAGGACAAATTTATTTTTTAAAGGATGTCCGCTTCGATGTATCTGGTGCCACAATCCGGAATCTTATCTTTGTCAGAAACAACTGTCTTTTCGTCCACAGGCATGCACTGGGTGCATGGCCTGTGTGGACGTCTGCGACAGGGGTGTAAATCAGGTCACTCAGCAGAACGGACATCTGCAATTATCGGTACAGTTCGACAAATGCAATGCCTGTGGAAAATGTCTTGATGTGTGTTGTTATGATGCCCGTTCCATTATTGGAAGAGATTACACAGTATCTGATCTAAAAAAGTTTATAGCAACAGATATGGAATATTACAAAATTCCTGATGAAGAAGGAGAATGTGGAGGAATTACATTAACAGGTGGAGAACCTATGGCACAGTTTTCGTTCATTGACTTCTTTTTAAATGAGATCAAGGATATTCATATCTGTATGGAAACGAGTGGATTTGCTCCAACCTGGCAGTATGAAAGACTATTGGGCAGAGTTCATCTGTTTCTTTTTGACTATAAGGTGACAGATCCCTTGAAACATAAAAGGCTTTGTGGTGTAGATAATCAGCAGATTCTTACAAACCTGGAATTCTTATGTTCCCATCATGCAGATATGATACTCAGATTACCTTTAATTTCAGGTCTGAATGATGATGATGAGCATTTTGAGGCAGTTGCAAAGCTGCTTTCAAAATATGCGAATATAAGAAGAGCAGAAATTATGGCCTATCATAATATGGGTGTAAATAAAGCTGACCAGATTGGATTATCAGATCATAAAGAAATTCAGCGTTATAACGGTAATAGTGCAAGTGAGGAGCAGAAACAGGAATGGGTAAGACGCTTTAAAGAAAAAGGAGCAGAAAGAATTCGTATATCCTGATCCAATATAAAATATGAAAGGATGCAAATGATGTATTACGGAGCACAATATTATCGTCCTCCATTTCCGAATGAAGAGGTATGGAAGCGAGATATTTTACATATGAAAGAACTTGGTTTTACATGTGTCAAACATTGGGCAATGTGGAACTGGATTGAGAAGGAACCCGGGAAATTTGATTTTTCGGAACTGGATAAACTCATCCGTATATCGAAAGAAGCAGGGTTGTCTGTCATTATTAATACAATACCGGAAGGAGCACCATACTGGGTGTACGAAGGAAAGGAAAATGCTCTGTATGAAACAGCAGACGGATTGAAGATAAAGCCGGGAGGTCCTGCAAATATTCCAAGTGGTGGCTGGCCGGGACTTTGTATGGATAATCCGGAGTTCGCCGGATTGGTAGCGCGCTTTATCCGTGAGACAGCCAGACACTATAGAGATGAAAATGCAGTTGAGATCATTGATGTGTGGAATGAACCTCATCTGGAACCGATGTATGATTATCGTTCCAATATTCTATGTTACTGTGAATATTCTAAAGAAGAATTCCGTAAATGGCTCAAAAACAAATATCAGACGATAGAAGAACTGAATAAAAAATGGATACGTACCTATCAGAACTGGGATCAGGTAACTCCACCTTTGCGATTTGGGACATGGACGGATATGAATGATTGGAGAATGTTCTGGCTTGATAATCTTCGCAGATGGATGAAGATCCGGGTTACGGCGGCAAAGGAAGGTGCACCGGAAAAAAAGGTTCAGTCGCATGTGGCTTATAGTGGCATTCTGGGAAACCGGATTGTAGGAGGATTGGCGAATGAACTTGGAGATGAGTTTTTATTAGCCAGAGAAGTGGATTACTTTGGACTATCCAGTTTTCCTAAGTGGTTAATGGGAGAGGAAAATGCTTACCGTCATCTCATTCATAATGAAATGATTGCTGAGGCAGCCCATGGAAAATTGTTTTATCAGGTTGAACTACAGGGAGGTGGAGGAAAGCCTGGATTATTAGGGGGAGAGGTGCCTACGGCAGAAGATGTTCGGATCTGGAATTGGAATACAGTAGCAGCTGGTGGAAAAGGAAGTGTATATTGGCAGTATGCACCGGAGCCGGCTGGTATAGAATCTCCAGGGTTCGGGTTAACAGGATTTCGTGGAGAGGATACCGCGAGAAGTCTCTCTGCCAAGCACATGGCAGTACAATTAAATCAGCAGATATTGGATAAAGCAGTCCGAATTCCGGCGGTCAACGGAATCTATGTATCGCGAAAGAGTGATGTGCTATGTTACAGTGCAGACAGATCTGAGGAAATGTATGCCGGTGGTCTGAGCGGCGTTTTTAAAGCAGCGTATATGAGCGGAATTCCCATTCGGTTTGTGCATGAGGATCATATTGAAGAACTGCTCAACGGTCATATCCGGTTTCTGTATCTTCCTATGACTTTAGTTGTTTCGGATAAGGAACGCAAGATATTATATCAGTATGTGAAAAACGGAGGCACTTTGGTTTCGGAAGCATGTCCGGGTCTATACAGACCGGATGGACTTCTGGATCAGGAGGCACATGCACTGAATGAGTTATTTGGTGCTGAACATAAAGAAATTCAGGCTCTTAAGAAAGATCAGCAGGTTACGATACATTGGAAAACAGATCTTAAAGAAGAGAAGGATATTCATGGAATGTTTTATCGTCAGTTGATTATTCCGGGACAGGACGCGCAGGTTCTGGCAGAATTCGAAGATGGTGAACCGGCAGTTATTTCACGAAAAATTGGATCCGGGCAGGCGGTCTGGATTGGGACGTATGTCTCCTATCAATATGAGCATACGGATTATGAAGATTGGGGTAATCGGAAGTTTCTTACAAAATGGATGGATCATGCAGGATATCCTTTGTGGAAGAGAATTTCTCTGGATCAGGTGGAAAAAACAAAGATAGCCCTTGCTCCTCTTATCAGACTGTTGGAAACGGATGAAGAATATGTGATTTGCGGTGTGAATCATCAACCGCACAACTGTAATATACTTGTGGAATGGGAAAATGACAAATATCCTGCCGTAAATCTTATGATTCCGGCTGAAGATGGGGTGCTTTACAGGGTGAATAAAGAATAGAAAGGTTTGGATGAAAATATGTATTTAGGTTCATTGGAAGCTGGTGGTACGAAAATGGTATGTGCTATAGGAACTGAAAAAGGTGAGATCCTTGATAAAAAGTCAATTCCTACAACAACTCCGGAAGAGACTATGCCGTTAATATTGGACTACTTTCGTAAAGAAAAAATAGAAGCAATAGGAGTTGCCTGTTTTGGACCAATTGATCTGAATCCAGATTCAACTACATACGGATATATCACTTCCACACCTAAGCTGGCCTGGAAAAACTATAATATAGTTGGTGTCATTAACGAGGCGCTGAAAATTCCTGTTGGATTTGATACGGATGTGAATGGTTCTCTGCTTGGAGAAATTACCTGGGGATGTGCCAAGGGACTGACTGATGCAGCTTACTTTACGATAGGAACAGGGATCGGTGCCGGTATTATGTCAAATGGAAAACTGATACATGGAATGTTACATCCGGAAGCGGGGCATATGTTGTTAACACCAGTTCCAGGTGATTCATATATTGGAAAATGTCCGTACCATAAAAACTGCTTTGAGGGGCTGGCATCAGGACCTGCAATTGAGGCACGTTGGGGTATAAAGGCATCGGATCTATCTTTAAGGGAGGAAGTTTGGGAACTGGAAAGTGAATATATAACTCAGGCTTTAGTAAATATCATTATGGTGCTGAGTCCCCAAAAGATTATTCTTGGTGGTGGTGTTATGCACCAGACACAGTTGTTTTCTCTTATCCGTAAAAAAGTTCTTAAACGGATTCATGGATATATTGTGACCAGTGAACTGAATGATATTGAACATTATATTGTACCGGCAAGTCTGAATGATGATCAAGGGATTCTTGGAGGAATTAAATTAGCTGTGGACAGCTTATTATGATATTTACAATTACTTGAATACGGGAGGTTTGATTATGCTGACAGAGAAACAGACAGAAAGAATGCTCGATAAATTGAAGCAATTTGAGGAAACCTTGGAAAATCTGATGTTCAGACCAGTAGAAGAGGTAAGCATGGGGATGTATCAGACATCAGAATCCTTGGACAGGATGCCGGATCGGGAATTGTTTCATAAAGCGAAAAAAGGGGATATCTGGGGTGGTGAAGGAAAGTATTGCTGGTTTGCAGGAGATTTTGTAGTTCCGGAATACCTGGATGGAAAGGATCTTTATCTGAAGCCGGAAATTGGCGGATATGAAGCAATGCTCTGGATAGACGGAGTCCCGTATGGAATTTACACATCAAAAATTATCGTGCACAGTCATGGAAATCATTACTGCAACTTGATGAAAAAGAAAGCTGAAGTAGGAGAACATGTTGATATAGCTTTAGAATATTATGCCCATCATTATGTTATGGGAACACAGCCGTTTTCCTGTAATCCACATGAAAAATATGAATACTCTTATAATAAAGTATCTGTATGTCTGAAGGATCAGGAAATAAGTGATTTTTACTTTGACCTGAAAATAGTAAATCAGATGACGGATGTTCTGGATAAAAATAGTTTTCGAAGAGCGGATATTATTAATACCCTGTATCAAATTCATCAGATTATTTATTATGATTATGAAAATGCCGGTCATGCGGAATTCATGGAAGCCTTGAGAAAGGCAGAGCCTCTTTTATGTAATATTTTATCAAAGAAAAATTCAGAGACAACACCTTTTGCAGGTTTGATCGGACATTCTCATATGGATACAGCGTGGTTATGGCATCAGGGAGAAACGTTAAAGAAGTGTGCCAGAACGTATTCGAATCAGATGAATCTTATGGATCAGTATCCGAATTATACTTTTATCCAAAGTTCCGCTTATCATGGAGCTTTGATGAAAGAGCATTATCCGGAATTGTTTGAGCAGATGAAAAATCGAATTGCGGAAGGACGTTATGAACCCAATGGAGGTGCATGGATAGAATGTGACTGTAATCTTCCATCCGGAGAATCTATGATTCGTCAGTTCTTGTGGGGACAGCGGTTTACTATGGAAAATTATGGATATCGTTCGGATAGCTTCTGGTTACCGGATACTTTTGGATATAGTGTTTCATTACCGCAAATTATGCAGGGATGTGGTATCCGGTATTTTCTTACTACTAAATTGGGGTGGAATGATACAAATGTGTTCCCTTATGATACGTTTTATTGGAAAGGACTTGATGGAAGTAAGGTTTTGGTCCATTTTAACAGAACTCATATAAAACCGGATCCCAAAAGCCTGATGGAGTATGTGGTTAATGGAGAAGATTCGATCAAAGAAAAAACGGTATCGAATATGAGACTTTTGTCATACGGATATGGTGATGGCGGAGGAGGACCGGAATTTGAAATGATTGAAATGGCAGAGCGTCTCAAAGATGTGGAGGGTTTGCCCAGAGCAGAACATACTACAGTCAGTCAATTTATGAATCAGTTGGAAAAATCCTTAGTTTGTCCTACCACGTATAATGGGGAATTATATTTGGAACTCCATAGAGGAACTCTGACGAATAATCATACGATTAAACGAAATAACAGACTGGCAGAGATCGCTCTTCATAATTTGGAATATCTCATTGTAAGGGATGCCGTGAATCATCATGATAAGCCGGATCTTAATAAGGTAAAACCGCTTGTTGGAATTTTACTGAAGAATCAATTTCATGATATTCTTCCTGGAACCTGTATTCCCCGTGCAAATCAGGAAGCCATTTGTGAGATGAATGAAATGCTTGCAGAGTCGGATCAATACATAACTGAACTATTGGAAAAACAGGAACAGGAGTGTTTTACAGTTACGAATACGCTTTCCTTTGATCGTAATGATGTTATTTATCTTGATTACTACGAAAATCACATGGTAGAGGGTGATTATGCCCAGCAGATTATTACAGATGTAAATGGATCAAAGAAACTGGCTGTGGCAGGGATTCATATTCCGGCGTATTCTTCGGTTACTTTGAACTATATAGAGGGCGTACCGGAAGAAAGATCCTGTTTTGTAATTAAGGGAAAAGAAATTATTACTCCACTCCTGAAAGCTGTGCTTGATTCCAAAGGATATCTGGAATCGCTTGTGGATCTGGAGGAGAATAGAGAACTGAGAGGAAAAGGGTATCCTCTTAATACTTTATTGATTGGAGAAGAGGTATCGAAAGCATGGGACTGCTGGGATGTAGATGCAGATTTTGAATGTCGCTTAAAAGATCAGGCAATATTGCTTTCTCAGAAAGTGGTTGATAATGGACAGGTAGAACTTAGACTCCGTTCCAAATATCAACTGACGGAGAAATCGTCTATGATACAGGACATGATCTTTTATAAGGACACAAAAGAAGTACGTTTTGAAACCCTAATGGACTGGCAGGATGACCACCGTTTTTTGAAAGCCGCTTTTGATACGGACATCTTTTCAGATTTTGCAAGACAGGAGGTTCAATTCGGGTATATTAAGCGAAGCACTTCAAGAAATAATTCAGAAGAAAAAGCGAAATTTGAGGTGTCAAATTATAAGTATACGGATTTATCAGAAACCAGATATGGGGCAGCAATTCTAAATGACTGCAAATATGGAATTAGTGTGGATGGATCAAGCATGCATCTTTCATTGCATAAGGGTGGTTGCCGTCCGGATTATAGAGGAGATAAAGGAGTTCACTACTGTAATTATGCTTTTCTGCCGCATAACAGTGGATTTCATGCACAAAGCGTAATCAGGCCATCTTATTTATTTAATATAAAGCCGATCATTTCCAAAGGAAAAAGATCTGCGGAAAGTTTTCTTACGATTGATGCAGATAATATCATTGCAGAAACCATTAAGCCTGCGGAAGATGGAGAAAAAGCTTTTGTTATTCGCCTATATGAAGCAGAAGGAACGAAAACAGCAAGTAGAATATTTGTGCATCTCCCAGTTGTATCGGCTGTAATAACAAATATGTTGGAAGAAACCGAGAGCAGTCTGGAGCAGGGAAATATATACTCCTTACTATTTCGTCCTTTCGAGGTTAAGACCATTAAAATTTATTATTAATTTTAATGGTTTTGTAACCAGGTATTTACAAGTGGAATCCAGGAGGAACATTCTTCCTGGGTTCCATTACCATTCCAAGCTTCTGTGAGATGGTTTGCAAGAGCTAATCCATGACCACCCTTTTCATACATGTGGAATTCGGCAGGAATATTGAATTTTCTTAATGCACTTACAAAAAGCAGAGAATTTTCTACAGGAACAATACGATCTTCATAGGTATGCCATATAAATGTTCTTGGTGTATCGGAGGATACCTGATTTTCTAAGGATAATTCTTCACAATGCTCTCTCCATGAAGGACCTAATAGATTTTCAAAAGACCCCTTCTCCGCGTAGGGACCGGAAGTGATGACTGGATAACAGAGAATCAGTCCATTTGGCTTTAATAGATCTTTTTGTTCTGTATTTAGGTTTAATGCATCAGCTAAGAAGTCTTTATTCCAAAAAACACCAAGACAAGCGGCAAGATGTCCACCTGCCGAGCAACCTTCAACAACGATTTTATCAGAACAAACATTCCATAGATCTGCATTCTGCCTTATATAAAGGATTGATGTTGCGAGCTCTAAAAGAGCAGTCGGATATCGGTGAGGAGCACACGAGTAGCGAAGTACGGCTGCATGATAACCCATAGAAAGGTATTGAAGTGCCATAGCTTCTGCTTCACGATCCGTAGTGAAGGAATAGCCGCCTCCGGGACATAAAAGAACAAGTGGACGTTTTCGGATGGCAAGTTCCTGGGAATCATTTTGAATGTATAAAATCAGCTGTGCTGAAGAAGTTTCATTAATGTGAATATCATGTGTAAAATGTATCATTTAGAATTTCACTCCGATGTAGATTGTGATTTTGATAAGTCAATTATAAAGTGGCACTTCAGTAAAGTCAATTATAAGGCGTTATTTGAATGATTAGAGGATATTTTCTCTATGTAATACAGATGGTTATCAGGATACGGAATGGAACACACAATATATATGAAAAAGATTAACAATATGATGTTATAAGGAACAACATAGGAGGTATAGAATGCAAATTTATGTGAATCAAAAGGCCAGATGTGATGGCGATGGAACCAAGGAAAGACCATTCAAAAGAATTAATGATGCAGCCCGGATTGCGATGCCCGGAGATGAAGTGCTCGTTATGCCGGGAGTTTATCGGGAGTATGTGAATCCGGTGCATGGAGGAACCAGGGAAAACCGGATTGTTTACCGGTCGGTAGAGCCTCTGAGAGCAGTCATCAGCGGTGCGGAAGAAGTGAAAGACTGGGAACCGTATTCCGGAAATGTATGGGTGACGCGAATTCCGAATGGAGTATTTAACGGGTACAATCCCTATACGACACCGGTTTATGGCGACTGGTATTTTGCAAAAGAGGAACGGCACACGGGATGTGTTTACCTGAATGATAAAGCATTATATGAGGCTCTGACACTGGAAGAGTGTGAAAAGGGTGAGATTTATAAGCCTTCTTGGGATCAGGAATGGTCGGTGTACAAATGGTATGCCGTTCAGGACGGGGAAGAAACGGTGATCTATGCGAACTTCCAGGGGAAGGATCCGAGGAAAGAAAAGGTTGAGATTAACGTCCGCAGAGAGTGCTTTATGCCGCAGGAAGAGCACATCAATTTTATTACGCTGTCGGGATTTTATGTGGAAAAGGCAGCAACGACGTGGGCTCCTCCGGCCGCCTATCAGGATGGCATGGTCGGTCCTCACTGGGCATATGGATGGATCATTGAGGACTGTGAGATCGTAAACAGTAAGTGCTGTGGAATTTCCCTGGGTAAGTATTATGATGAAGAAAATGATCATTACTTTACCCGTAAGCATGTCAAAAATGCTACCCAAATGGAACGGGATGCGGTCTGCCGCGGACAGTATCACGGCTGGCTGAAGGAAGAGATCGGGTCCCATATCATCCGGAGATGCAATATTCATGACTGTCAGCAGACCGGTATTGTCGGCAGGATGGGATGTGTGTTCTCAACGATAGAGGATAATCATATCCATCACATTAACAACATGATGGAGCTTGGAGGAGCGGAGATTTCCGGAATCAAGCTGCATGCAGCGATAGATGTGGTAATCCGACGTAACCATATCCATCACAGCACCATGGGAATCTGGCTGGACTGGGAGGCTCAGGGAACGAGAGTATCACAGAACCTGCTGCATGATAATGACATTCCTGAAAATTCTGTAAAACTCAAGGGAGGTATGGACTGCCAGGATATATTTGTAGAGGTCAGCCATGGTCCTACCCTGATTGACAATAACATCCTTCTATCACGTTACGCATTGCGTATTGCAACAGAAGGTGTTGGTCTGCTACATAATCTGATCCTTGGGGCATTTACCATGGTTGGTGCTGGTGTAGATGGATGGATAGAGGGGAGGGAGCAGAGAAGGTATACTCCTTATCATATCCGGCACAGGACAGAGGTTGCAGGAATGATGACGATTCTGCATGGAGACAATCGTTTCTATAACAATATCTTCGTACAGGGATATCCGGTTACGAACAGAGAATCCAAGGAATCTCCGTTCCATCAGCAGGTTGGCACCCATGTATGGGATGAGTATCCGACCTATGAAGAATGGATTACCGGGTTTGATATGGATCTGCCAAAGCCTGACATGGGCAAGCTGGAACCGGCTCATTTCGGACACCTTCCGGTCTGGGCAGATGGAAATGTTTATCTGAACGGTGCAAAGGCTTGGAAGAAAGAAAAACACAACCTGGTGAAAGAGGATGCAGGAGTTGAAGTCAGACTGCAGGAAGAGGATGGACAGTATAAGCTTATTACGAACCTGTATGATTACCTGAAGGACTTTTCCACTGGAATTATCACCAGCGATATCTTGGGCAAAGCATTTGAACCGGAGCAGCGTTTTGAGGAACGTGACGGATCGGATATCGTATTTCAGAATGACTATCTGGGGAATCACCGTGGCGTATCTACGATTCCGGGACCCTTTGCCAATGCAGGAGAATTGAATGCGATTCTTTGAATGGATTGAACCAGAATATAAAATGAATAAAAATGTGATTCGTAAACAGGATGCAAGAAACGTCAATTAATGGTATGATAAGTCTGACAATTAGATCTGTGCCTGTACATAAGGCAGATCAGGATAGATGAGGTACCGGTTTTGACAGATGAATTGTTCTTTATAGTAGAAATGATAGGAATCATTGCGTTTTCGATTTCGGGCGCAGTAACTGCATATAAGAAGCAGATGGATTTATTTGGAATTATGATACTTGGGGCCTGTACGGCGCTTGGCGGGGGAGTACTGCGTGATGTGATGCTGGGAATTACGCCGCCAACCATGTTTCAGGATCCGGCCTATGCGGCTGTAGCGGCTCTTGTGTCAGTTGTGGTGTTTCTTCCGTGGGTACAAAAGCTGCTGGCGGGTAATCGCGCCTATGAAATCATCATGTTGGTTATGGATTCTCTTGGACTTGGTGTGTTCACCGTTATGGGAATTCAGACCGCGCTTAGGAAGGATCCAGGATACAATGCTTTTCTTCTTGTGGCAGTTGGTGTCCTTACCGGAGTCGGAGGAGGCGTGCTGCGTGATGTTCTGGCAGGGGAACGCCCTTACGTTTTTGTGAAACACTTTTATGCCTGTGCTTCTTTATTCGGAGCATTGGCTATTGTGATTCTGAAAAATCATATCAGTCTTTCAATTTCCTATTTTATAGGAGGATCCCTTGTGGTGGCGTTAAGATTACTTGCAGCCATTTTTCACTGGAAACTGCCCAAACCCGGACGAAGGATCTTTGAAGAAGCAGGAGGTGACCGTCTATGAATATGAATCAGTTGAAATATGTCCTCACCGTTGCAAGTTCCTCGTCTTTACGTGAAGCAGCCATGAAACTGTACATATCGCAGCCGGCTCTTTCCTTGAGCATTGCAGAACTGGAAAATGAACTTGGAATCCTGCTGTTTGAGCGAAGCAATAAGGGAATCGGGATTACGGATGCCGGACGGGAATTCCTGACTTACGCTAAAAAGGTACTGGGACAGTATGAGATCCTGGAAGACCGGTATTTATCAAGGAATAAGGATAAAGAAAGGTTTTCGGTTTCCACCCAGCATTATAACTTTGCAATCCGGTCATTTACCAATGTGATCCGGGCATTTGAACCGGATAAATATGTCTTTTCTATTCATGAGACGAAGACAAAGGAAGTACTTGAGAATGTCCGGGATATGAAAAGTGAAATTGGTATTGTTTCCTATTCGGGAGCCAATGAGGCAGTCATTAAGAAGCTGATCAAGGAATTTCATCTGGAATTTGTTCCTCTGATGCAGCGGGAAACGTATGCTTATTTATGGAAGGAACATCCTTTTGCCCATAGAAAGGAAATTTCTCTGGAAGAACTGAAGGATTATCCCTGTATCGTTTTTGATCAGAGTGATGACAGTAATTTTTATCTGACCGAAGAAGCAATGGCCGATTACGATTTCGTTAAGACAATCAAGACAGACGATCGCGCAACGACGATGGAAATCATGGCAGAGCTCCTCGGGTATTCGGTCGGCTGCGGAATGTTGTCTGCGGAAGATGCGATTTTGCAGGGACTGGTGTCGATTAAACTGAAAGAAGAGGATCCATTGATTATTGGCTATATTATCCGGAAGGGAAGTACCCTTACCCAATATGGAAAAGCATATATAGAAGAATTGATGAAATATAAGGAGTTCTGAAAAGAGCTCCTTTTTCTTTCATGCAGAGCGCTAGGCGAAGAACGAATTTAGTGTAGCTGATGAGTGATAAGCAATACTTATTGCACATGATTAAATCTATGTATTTTTCAAACCGATCCGTTCATAGTAAGATGGTCACAACAAGAAAACAACGAAAGGAGCAGAACAGATGAGAGCATTAATGACCGGAAAGAACTGTATGAATTGTATGTGTCGAATGTCAATCTCCCGGGCGGTAACCTGGCACCGATGTAGAACTCATTTGTTGTGCATCAAAAGCTGTGATTAACATTGGATCACGTGTCAGACGCCCGGGAGTAGTAGAAACTGCCGGACGTTTTTTATGATAAGGATTTTAAACAGTAATCTTAAAGTAAAAGTTCAAGAGGAGACAGAACATGAGAAAGAAATTATGGAGTGTAATACTTACAGCGGCACTGGCGGTCGGAACACTTGCCGGATGCGGACAGACCGGTACGATAGCAACGGATAGCGGGACAACATCTGAAACAGAAGCGAATACAGATGCGGAAGCTGCATCGGATACGACAGCGGATACTGCGAAGAGCGATGAGCAGGCAGCGGCTGATACAACGGAAGCAAAGGATTACGGAACACTTTATGTATCGTTCCCGACCGGAAACATCCGGATCGCCATTGATATCCTGGCACAGCAGCTTGGTTACTTTAAAGAAGAGGGTGTAACCGTTGAAGAAGTAAACCTTGGAGGAATGGATGCACTTACCGCAATTAATTCCGCAGACGGCAATCTGGATATTCTGACGACAGGCTTTGTGGCAGATCTTCAGGCAATCGGATCCGGATATGATCTTACCGTAATCGGTGGAACCGCGGTAGAAGGCGGTGCAATTATTACGAAAAAGGGAAATGCAGATCAGTACAAGGATGCAGGAACGATATTGAACTTTGATGCCATAAAGAGTGCAAAGCTCGGCTTACAGAGAAATGAGGCAGCCTGGGTGATCACGAGACAATATCTCTTAGATAACGGTGTGGCAGAAGATGAAATAAAGGCAATCGAAGATGAAGCGACCGGTAACATTGCCTACTATGCGGATCAGACAGCCGTTGCACAGGCCGTTCAGAAGGATGAAGTAAATCTTGCCTTTTTACCTCTTGAATATGCACTTCTTTATGCAGATGCCTATGATCTTGAGGTTGTGGCAAAAGCAGGAGATCTTCAGGAAAATTACGTATGCTGCCGTGAAGTAACCTCAAAGGCAAGACTTGCTGATAAGAAGGATGCCTTTGTTGCTTACGAAAAAGCAAGAATCCGTGCTTTTGAGTATTATAAGCAAGGTGAAACAGATGATAGTGTGAGACAGGATGTTGTGAATATCGTAGCTTCCTGGTCAGGAAAAGAAACCGATTATGTAGATACTTATCTATACGGAGGTGTTACCAAATACGCAACAGATCCGAACACAGCCGGAATTGTGAAGTATGTGGAAGCTGCAAATAATTCAGGACTTTTGCAGAGTGCAGGAATTGACTTTAGCACTTATGACATCAAGCAGAATGTAGACTCCTCCGTTTACGGACAGGCAATTACAGAGCTTGCGGATGCAAATCCGGACAATACATTCTATGCTTCTCTTTTAGAACAGTTTAATCAGGATAATTAAGGACAACCGTGAAAATATTTAACAGTTACGAATAATGAAATTTCAGAGGTCAGTGGCATGGGAAAAATATATGACAATGTGATACAGCTTATCGGCAATACACCCATTCTTCATCTTCATAAAATGGAAGAGGAAGAGGGACTGGAAGCCAATATTTATGCAAAAGTAGAAGGATTCAATCCGGGTGGAAGCGTAAAAGACCGGGCGGCGCTCAATATGATTGAGGCGGCAGAGAAAGAAGGAAAGCTAAAGCCGGGTGGAAGGATTGTTGAAGGAACAAGCGGAAATACGGGAATCGGAATCGCACTTGTATCCGCTGTCAAAAACTACCATGCCACAATCTGCATGCAGGAAGGAACGAGTGCGGAAAAGATCAAGATTCTGAAAGCCTATGGAGCAGAGGTGGAGCTGACACCAAAGAATGAAGGCTTTGTACGGGCAGGAGGAAGAGCTAAGGAAATGGAAGAAGAGGAGGGTGCTTTTCGTTCTGCACAGGGCGAAAACCCACATCATCCGGAAGCTCATATTTTACATACCGGACCGGAAATATGGAAGGACATGGATGGAAAGGTAGATCTGTTCATAGCAACGGTCGGAACCGGTGGTACAAGCGGTGGAATCGGAAGATTCTTAAAAAGCCGGAATCCGGAAATTGAAATTTATGGGGTGGAACCCAAAGGCTGTCCTGTTTTGAACGGAGGACAGCCGGGACCGCATAAGATTCAGGGAATCGGTGGTGGAGCCATCTGTCCGATTACCGATCTTAATCTTTACAAAGAGATCCTGCTTTGCTCCGATGAGGATGCGTACCGCTACACAAGACTTTGTCCGAAAAAGGAAGGCCTGCTGATTGGAATTTCTTCGGGCGCTGCGCTCTGGGCAGCAGTAGAGCTTGCCAAAAGACCGGAAAACAAGGGAAAGAATATCGTAGTGCTTTTCCCGGATAATGGAAACAAATATCTTTCAAGTGACTTATATGATGAGGAGGCATAATCATGGCAAATGCATGTGGAATATTCAGAACAGAAGAACAGGTGGTATACACTGATGAGCTTGCAGAACAGTTTGCGAAGGAGGCGGGAGTACCGCCAAGACCACAGGAAACCAGATCCGAGATCGATGACCGGGGCGCTTTTATCCGTCAGCCGAATGCCTTTATCCAGCCATTTGGAGAAGGAGTAAATGACCTCAAGGCAGAAGCCAATCGTTATGCAATTTATTGGGCGCATGGATGCCACTGGTCAAACCGTCCCGTGATTGTACGTGATATTCTGGGACTTGCCGATGTGATCGGTGATGTGGCAACCTCCCATTCCGGTCAATCCAATATTTACGGACATGGATTTGCAGATCAGAAGGATTTCAGGGATCCGATCTGCGGAGCACATTTCTTAAGTGAGTTTTATAAGAATGCCAATCCGGAATTTACAGGAAGAGCAACCACCCCTACCTTTGTGGATGTCAAAGATAAGAAGGCAGTAAATAACGATTATCACAGACTGACCAATTATATTGAGGTACAGTTCCGGGAGTTTCAGCCGGTTGATGCGCCGGATCTATATCCGGTGAAGTACCGCAGGGAGATTGATGAATTTAATGACTGGCTTTTCCCGACCGTAAACAACGGACACTACCGGATGGCTTTCTGCCAGTCATGGGAAGCCTATGATGAGGCATATCAGGATTTCTTTGATTCCGTGGAAAAGCTGGATCAGAGACTTGCAGCGAACCGTTTCCTGTTTGGCGATTATATTACTGACTCGGATGTCCGGGTTTATGTGACACTCGTCCGTTGGGAGACAAGCTATTATCATAACATCGGACCGATGAAAAAGAGAATCACGGAATATAAGAATCTCTGGGGATATGTGGAGGATCTGTTCAGTCTTCCGGTATTTAAGAAGTATACCTTCTTTGAATTTCCGAAGAATGACACAAAGGGAATTTTTGCCAGCTATCCGAAGCGTATCGCTTCCCAGGTTCCTTATGAGAAGCTGTGGGCAGCAGATGGATCAAGAAAAGCATTATCGAAGGATCCTGAAAATGTATTTAAGAAGCATCCCGAAGGTGAGAGCGTAGAGGATTATCAGTCCGTGATTTCCACAACAAAATGGAATTCCCAAAACTGGGCAGACCGGAACCCGATGGAGCGTACCCTTTCCACAGATGCTTCCATCAATCCGATCGAATCAAAACTCAGAGACTAATAAAAACGGAAAAAGAGGAACAGGCTATGAAGGTATTTGAACAGGCTTCCGATTTAATCGGCAATACACCGCTTGTGCGGCTGAATGGATATCAGAAGGAAAAGAAACTGAACGCAGAGCTTTTGGCAAAGCTTGAATATTTTAATCCGGCGGGCAGCGTGAAGGACCGGGTAGCGCTTTACATGCTGCTGGATGCACAGGAAAAAGGACTTTTGAAAAGAGATTCTGTCATTATTGAACCGACAAGTGGCAATACCGGAATCGGACTTGCCGCAGTAGCCGCAGAAAAGGGAATCCGGACGATCATTGTGATGCCGGATACCATGAGCATTGAGCGGAGAAACATTCTGAAGGCATACGGAGCAGAGCTTGTTCTGACCGATGGAAAGCTGGGAATGAAGGGTGCTATTGCAAAGGCGAACGAGCTTGCGGAGGAAATACCTCATAGCTTTATTCCGGGACAGTTTACCAATGATGCCAATCCTCTTGCACATTATAAAACAACCGGACCGGAAATCTGGAAGGATACCGATGGAGATGTGGATATCTTAGTTGCCGGTGTCGGAACCGGTGGAACACTTTCCGGTGCAGGGCGTTATCTGAAGGAACAAAACCCTGATATTCAGGTGGTTGCCGTTGAGCCGAAGGATTCGCCAGTGTTATCTGAAGGAAGAGCCGGATCGCATAAGCTGCAGGGAATCGGAGCCGGATTTGTGCCGCGGACACTGGATATTGATATTTATGATGAAGTCATTCCGGTTACCACACAGCAGGCTTATGATGCGGCCCGTCTTCTCGCAAGAGAAGATGCGATTCTGGCAGGAATTTCATCGGGTGCAGCGCTCTATGCAGCAGAGGTTTTGGCAAAGCGTCCGGAAAACAGAGGAAAGCGGATTGTGATTATTATCCCGGACAGCGGAGAGAAATACTTATCAGAACCGGTTTATGAATAGTTACGATTTGTAATTAGAATGAAGACAAAATGAGCAGGATAAAGGAGTTCAGGAAAATGAGCATACAGGAAGAAACCGTACATACTCAGAACAAAATAGAGGTGAAGGATGTCTGCTTCGATTATGTGGATAAGAAGAGCTCCTTTGCAGCTCTCGATCATATCAATCTTTCAATCAAAGAGGGCGAATTCATCTGTATCTTAGGCTCCTCAGGATGTGGCAAGTCCACTCTTTTAGGACTCCTGAACGGTTTGAATAAGGCAAAGTCCGGCAAGATTTTGTTGGATGGAAAGCCGATTGCAGGCCCGGGACCGGATCGTGCGGTTGTTTTCCAGCAGTATTCGCTTTTTCCGTGGCTGACCGCAAAGGGAAATATCCTGTTTGGCATTAAGCAGAGTGGAAAGAAGTATTCGAAGAAGGAACGGGAAGAGAAAGCCGAAGAATATCTTCGCAGTGTAGGACTTGCAGCGGCCAGGGATAAATATCCGAGCCAGTTAAGCGGTGGAATGAAGCAGAGAGTTGCAGTTGCGCGTGCACTGGCACTTGAATCCGACGTGCTGCTCTTAGATGAACCCTTTGGTGCGATTGATCCGAAGCTTCGTTTAGAGCTACAGGAGCTGGTATCTTCTCTTTGCACAACACATAAGAAAACAGTGGTTTTTGTGACACATGATATTGATGAGGCCATTCTGCTCGCAGACCGGATCGTGGTAATGGAACCGGGAAAAATCCGCAGCATTCTTCAGGTAGAGCTTCCTCATCCGAGAAAACGTGATGACCTGATTGGAACGCAGGGCTATGAAAAGCTTCACCGGAAGCTGATTGCCAGCTTTTACGAGCAGGTACAGGACAATATTGATGCGGGGGTAGCATTATGAAAAAATTATTACTGCCAAAGAGCTATTATCTGGAATTTGCAGCTGCAACGCTGCTTTATATTGTGAATGTACTGCTCACCCTGTTTTTCCCTTATTTTACCGCACATAAAGCATATTATGACAGTACAGCATATATTACCGTATTGACTACGGCTTACCTTATTTATGTGATTCGTATTCATCTGACCGCGAAAAAAAGCGCATCGGATATTGCCGTTGTATTATTTACTTTTTTTATCCTTTGGGAGCTTTCCTATAAGCTGGGATTCATACATAATGATCTGCTGATTCCTTCACCGGAGGGTCTGTTCCATGTATTCGTGGAAAAACCTGCGGAAATCGGTGCGGACGTACTTGGTTCCCTGCAGCTTCTGTTCTGGGGCTTCCTTCTGGCAGTTGTATCCGGCACAATTTTAGGACTTCTTGCAGGCTGGATTCCGAGAGTAAGAGAAGTGCTGCTTCCCTTATCCAATGTGATTACACTGATTCCGCCGTTAATGTTTTCGGCGTATCTGATTATGATTTTTTCCACCTTCCGCCAGGCCGCGATTGCCGTAATCTTCTTTGCCGTGTTCTGGCCGACCTTTCAGGGAATGGTGGCAAGAGTGGCACAGATTGACAAGGCTGTCATTGAAGCAGCCAGAACCATGGGAGTTGGAACGGCAGGTATGCTGGTTAAGGTGATTTTCCCATACTGCCTTCCTGGAATTATCAAGAGTATTTCGAAGAGCCTGCGAGGTGCCTTCATGTGCTTGTCCGGTGCAGAAATGCTGGGAATTAACCTTGGTATCGGATATTTTATTGAGAAATACAAAAGCTTTGCAGATTACAGGTGCGTGCTTGCCGGCATTGTGACAGTTGGTGTTATTACGACAATTATCGATCTGGCGGTCAATAAAGTGGAATCAACCGTGATCCGGTGGGAGGGCTAGATGAAAACGATCAGAGTAAAGGAAGAATGGCAGCGGGCAGGTGTTTATTATGTCCGGACACAGGCTATGGTGTTAGGCTTTGATTTAAGCCTGGAAGGAGAATTTGCCGACGATTCGCCGGATGGAAAATATATTCTGGTAACAGATGATTACGGGAAGCCATTGAGTACGAACCGGATTCATCTGCTCCCGGAACGAAATCTCGCGAAGATTGAACGGGTGGCAACCATCTCCACAGCAAGGGGACTTGGTGCCGGGGCAGCGGGAATCCTCGCAGCCGAAGACTGGATCCGGGAGCTTGGGTATTCCCATATCGTGATTACCAGCCGCAAAGAGGCAGAAGGATTCTATCACAAGCTCGGTTATATCACCAGAGAAGACATGAATCCCGATACGTTGGAATTAAAAAAGCCGTCAGATCCGGTAAGAGAAGTACGGGATCCGCGATTTGTCTGTGTTTACATGGAAAAGCAGCTGTAGAGCCTTACAGAAACCGCTTTAATACCTGCAGGACTCCGTTCTCCCAGTAGGGAGGGCAGAGTTCTCTGGCGGCGTTACACACCTCTTCACGGCTGTTGGAAACAGCAAAGCTTAAGCCCGCTTTTTCCAGCATCTCTATATCGTTCAGATTATCTCCGAACGTACAGGTTTCTTCCGGGAGAATACCCAGATAGTTCTGCAAATAAGACAGAGCGGTCCATTTACTGACACCAAGTGGATTGCAGTCTATCCATTCCCTTCCGGAGCAGGCAAGAAGCGCCTGATCCTTCCATGCCGGCGTGAAAACAGGAGCACACTTTTCCTCACAGGCAGAAGGGTGATAAACGGTAAATTTGATCACATCTGCCGGAGAGCAGGCGATCAGATCCTTAACCGCACAGATATCATAACCATAGGAATCTCTCAGCCAGCGGAACATCTGGCTGTTTTCATTTTCGGCATAACCCATATCCGGTGTGGAGATATAGCTGTCACAGTCCGGCAGATTTTCATGAACCATCCGGCACATTCCCTTCCAGACCTCCTCCGGCATCGTAGAAACCTGCAGGATTTCGTTCGGAGTTCTGACAACAGTTCCCCCATCTGTAATATAGAGCAGTTCATCCCGAATCGGGGAAAACAGCTTCTTTTCACTGACAAACTGACGCCCGGAGCAGACAACGACATGGATGCCTTTCCGGATTAATTTATCAATGACAGTCATATATTCTGCATCAATCTGCAGGGTACCATCCTTCACAAGAGTACCATCAATATCAGTGGCAATTAATTTAATCATAATATTTTCCTCAACAGTTTTTAACTATTGAGATTATAGTTAAGATTTTTAAAAATGGCAACTACATCATAACGTAAATTTATGAAAAAACCTTGTCCTCAAAAAGACTTCCTGTATTGTAATTCGTATTGCGATTGTTTTATTATTAGATTAATCTAATATCTGTAATGATTCTGAATAATTATGGGTATTTATTTCAAAAAAGACAGTTGTCCGAAATGAGGTAGCTATTATGGAAGTAAGAGAAGCTTTACAGAAAAGAAGAAGTATCCGCAAATATACCGAAGATGCGGTTTCGAAAGAACAGCTTGAGGAGCTTTTGCATGCAGCAATGTCCGGGCCGAGTGCCTGCAACAGAACACCATGGGATTTTTATGTGGTGACGGATCCGGAAGTGTTGAAGAAGCTTCGTGAAGCTGCGAAGTTTTCAAAGATTACAGCTCCCGCTGCCATTGTGGTATGTGGAAATTTGTCAAAGGCACTCCCGATGCAGTACGCTTCCTACTGGATTCAGGACTGCAGTGCTGCAACAGAAAATATTCTGCTTGCAGCGACAGAACTGGGACTTGGTTCGCTGTGGTGCGGCGTTCATCCACAGAAGCATGCTGAGAAGAGAATAGCGGATATTCTGGGACTTACGAATAAACAGATTCCGTTAAATATTGTTTATATCGGTCATCCGGCGGAGGAACCGGAGCCTCGTGACCAGTATAAAGAGAAGAATGTTCATTGGATATAAAGAAAGGGGTTGCGCAATTGAGCACGAAGGAAAATATTCTTGCACTGTTTGAGGCAAATAAAGGCATTTATTTTTCGGGGGAAGAGATTGCAGTACAGTTGTCGGTGTCCCGTGCGGCAGTATGGAAAGCGGTCAATGCACTGCGCAGTGATGGATACGTGATTGATGCTGTGCCGAACAAAGGATACCGGCTTTCAATGAATACGGATATTCTTTCAGTACAGGGAATTGAGAAATATCTGGATCCGCAGAACCGGCAGCTTACCATTCAGGTTCTTCCGGAAGTCAGTTCTACGAATACCATGCTCCGGGAGAAGGCAAATGAAGAAACACCGGAAGGTTATGTGATTATTGCAAACGGGCAGACCGAAGGAAGAGGAAGACGTGGACGAAGCTTTTATTCTCCCGTGGATACCGGGATTTATTTGAGTATTCTGCTCCGTCCGAAGGAAATTGCAACGAATGAACTGACAAATCTTACTTCCATGGCAGCTGTGGCAGCATGTGAAACGATAGAAGAGGTTTCCGGTCAGACACCCGGAATCAAATGGGTGAATGACATTTATATTGACGGCAGGAAGGTCAGTGGGATTCTGACTGAGGCTTCCATCAGTATGGAAAACGGAAGCGTGGAATATGTGGTGGTCGGCATCGGATTTAATGTCTATCTTCCGGAGGATGGATTTTCCGGGGAAATTAAAGATATTGCCGGAGCCATCTTTGACCGGAAGAAGGATGATGGCAAGAACCTTCTTGTGGCAGGGTTTTTAAATCATTTCATGAATTATTATGCGGAATTTGACAAAAAGGATTATGTGAAGAAGTATCAGGAACGAAGCCTTGTTGTGGGGAAGGAAATCACCGTGCTCGCTCCGTCCGGAAGCAGAAAAGCATTTGCTTTAGAGGTGGATGATACCTGTGCGCTGATTGTACAATACGAGGACGGCAGCACAGAACGGCTGAATTCCGGGGAGATCAGCATCAGGGGAGTGCTATAAAAATATTAATTGATTTTTAGAAACATCCGTTACATGGAAGTGTGATGGATGTTTTTCTGTACTTCAATATAAGGAATATGGTATCATATGATAGATGCCAAAGAAAAACAAGCGGCTGCGAAGCAGACATTTGTTTTTCAGGCATCTATCAGCGAACAAATATCCTGCGAAGCAGGATGAGGAGTGCGGAAGCACGAATTTGTGAGCCTGCCTTGTCCAAAGAAAAACAAGCGGCTGCGCAGCAGACATTTGTTTTTCAGGCATCTATCAGCGAACAAATATGCTGCGAAGCAGCCACCAATATATATGGAAGGGGAATACAGGGGTATGGAAAGAGAACGATTAGGCAGCAGATTAGGATTTATCCTGCTGAGTGCCGGTTGTGCAATAGGTTGTGGAAATGTATGGAAATTTCCATGGATGGTTGGAACAAACGGAGGAGGAGCATTTGTTTTACTGTATATTCTCTGTCTGATTGTTCTTGGAATGCCGGCGATGACGATGGAGTTTGCAATGGGACGGGCAGCGCAGGCAAGTCCAGTGAGAATGTATCATAAGCTCGAAAAAAAGGGACAGAAGTGGCATCTGCACGGCTATGTGGCATTGCTGGGGAATGTATGTCTCATGGCATTTTATACGGTTGTAACCGGCTGGCTGATTTATTATTTTGTCAAGTTTGTAACAGGAGATGTTGCAGATCTGGGTTTTGCAAAGATGATTTCCAATCCACAGATCAATGTTGGATTTCTTGCTGTTGCGGTTATCGTCGGGTTTGTGATTCTGACCTTTGATTTACAGGGAGGTCTGGAACGTGTAACGAAATATATGATGTGTCTTCTGATTATTCTTATGGTAGTGCTTGCAATCAAGAGCAGCACCTATGAAGGTGCATTACAGGGATATAAATTTTATCTGGTACCGGACTTTTCAGATATTACGCCCAGGATTTTGGTGGCAGCAATGAATCAGGCATTTTTTACATTGTCTGTTGGAATGGGTGGTATGGCGATCTTCGGAAGTTATCTGGGAGATGACCGCAGCCTTTTGGGAGAAAGCGTGCATGTGATTGCACTGGATACCTTTGTGGCGATTGTGTCGGGACTGATCATTTTCCCTTCCTGTTATGCATACGGACTGGAGGTGACGGCAGGACCTGCATTGCTGTTTGATACCATGGCGACGGTATTCCGGAATATTCCGGGAGGAAGAGTCTGGGGAAGCTTATTCTTTATGTTTATGGTTTTTGCAGCGTTCTCCACAGAGCTTACGGTATGTGAAAACATTCTTGCCTGTGTGCGGGAGATGACCGGATGGACCAGAAAGAAAGGATGTCTTATATGCGGAGTCGTGATCTTCCTGATTTCTCTTACAACCGCACTCGGATTCAGTGCATTGGACTTTCATCCGTTTACACCATCGTCAACCTGGCTGGATTTCTGGGATTTCCTGGTAAGTAACAATATTCTTCCACTGGGAGCCATGATTATTGCATTGTTCTGTACCAGTAAGCGTTTCGGATGGGGATTTGATAACCTTATGGCAGAGGCAAATAAGGGTAAGGGATTAAAGATTAAGCCATGGATGAAACCGATTTTCGGTGTTGTTGTGCCGGTATGTATTCTTGCAATTTATATCATAGGTATGGTTACCTTTGAGTGGAGGTAAAGATGGAGGAAAAAAAGAAGTTTCCTGTGATTTATCTGTTGGCAATTTTATATGCATTGTCAGCATATCTGGGACCGGTGGCATTTTTGATAATGTCGGACTCAGACGCGGCAGATAAAGTTACATCCTGGCTATTCTGGTTACCGGTTATTTTAGGAATCGTAAACTTAATTGTGGTTCTGGCAGCAAAGAGTAAGATTGAGAGGAAGCAGTTACTGGTATGTTCCATGATTATCAAGTATGCGCTGATTCCCTTTTATCTGGTTGGAGGACTTCTGATTGTTCTCTGCCTGCTGTTAATGGTTACGCCGATTGTAATTATGGTGTTCGTCGGCCCTGTGATGGCATTGATACTTGGGATATATGGCTGGCTTATTCTGCTTGCGGCTGCACCATTTTCAGTGGCTTACATTGTCCGGTCCTATAAAGGTGGATTTCACAGTAAAGCGTTGCTTGTGATCTCTGCGATTATGCAGTTCTTCTTTACAATGGATGTGATTTTTATTACGGTTCTTGCAATCAAGGAGCGGAAATACAACTAAATTTTTATAGGGAGAAAAGTAAAATGAAGAAAAAGGCAGTAGCAGCGTTGCTGGCAGCAGGACTTTCATTAAATCTCTGTGGATGCAGTGCTTATGGTGTAGCAATGAAAATGATGCAGGATTATGAACCGGAGCAGTCACAGGACTGGGCCGTGGAAGCACAGCTTCCGGAGGAAGAGGAAATTCTGGAATCGGAAGAGTCAGAAGAGACCGGAAACGAAGATGCAGAGGAAACGGTAATTGCCGGAAAGGATCAGAGTGAAAAGACATCCGTAGAAATGCCGGAAGAGCTGTCCGATAATCTGTATGATTTCCAGATTGCGATGGATGGACAGGTATATAAGTTCCCGATGTGGTTTGATGATTTTGAGGCATTGGGCTGGGAATATCTCGGTGACCGGACAGAAGTGTTATATGCGAACGAATATCTTTATGCGGAACCATGGCAGAAGGACGGTGTTACGATTTATACTTCCATTGCAAATTTATCTTTAAATGCCATAGCACCGGAGGAAGGGCAGATCTGCGGACTGGATCTGGACGGTTATCAGATGCGGAACTGTGACTGGAAGATAGAACTTTCGAAGGGAATTACATTTGGGGAGTCTGCAAGGGAAGATATCCTGAAGGCTTATGGGGAGCCTACCGATGAGTATGATGGGGAACTTTATTATAAAATGTCCTATGAAACGGATTATTACAGTGAGGTAACCCTGTATGTTTATAAAGATTCCGGAGTGATGGAAAAGCTTGAACTGATGAACATGATAGAGCTTGAAGGTCTTGATAATTCGGTGAGCGAAGAGGTTCCGGAACTGATCAGCGAATATAAGGCACCAACACAGCTTGGAGATGATTATTATTCCAATATTTTAGAGTATGATGGTGCACTTTATCAGTTTCCCTGTCCGATTCAGGAATTTACAGATAACGGATTCGAAATACAGGAAGAGAACAGCGATATGGTAATCGGTGCCGGAGACACCGGTAGGGCAGAGCTGATGAAGGATAAGCAGAGAATCCGTGTATCGGTCAAGAACTTTGCTCCATATGCGACCGTATTGGAAAATTGCTTTATTATTGAACTGGATGAACATGATTTCGGAGCCAATAGCAACTCCTCCATGGTATTTCCGGGAGGCATTACCTTTGGAAGCAGCGAGGAAGAAGTTCTTGCCGCAATTGCTGACTACAATTACGATGGCTCGGAATCCGGAAAATCCACCTATTACTATGTCTATGGACCGGATGAATATTCTTCCTATGGATATCAGATCGTTGTAGAAGATGGTAAGGTAACAAGTTTAAGAGCCCGCCAGGCGGATATTAACTGGTAAATGAATAGATAAAGCACAAGGAGTTAATGGCATGAGAGCACTTTTTATTGGGGGAACAGGAACGATCAGTATGGCGATTTCCAGACTTTTGGTAGAACAAGGCTGGGAGTTATATCTTCTGAACAGAGGAAGCCGTAAGAATGTATTGGATGGACAGGCAAAACAGATTGTTGCCGATATCAGCAAGGAACAGGAAGTTGCTGAGAAGATAGCCGGAATGAATTTTGATGTGGTATGTGATTTTATCGGATTTGTTCCGGAACAGGTGGAACGGGATTACCGGTTGTTTGCCGGAAAGACGAAGCAGTATATGTACATCAGTTCTGCGTCTGCTTATCATAAGCCGGTTATGGATTACTATATTACAGAAGGAACAACGCTTTCCAATCCTCATTGGGAGTATTCCAGAAATAAGATTGCCTGCGAAGAGTTTTTAATGAAAATGTATCGTGAAAATGGATTCCCGGTTACCATTATCCGTCCGAGTCATACATACGATGAGAGAAATGTTCCGATTGGAGTTCATGGAGATAAAGGAAGCTTCCAGGTTTTAAAGAGAATGATGGAGGGAAAACCGGTGATCGTTCATGGGGATGGAACCTCTCTGTGGACCGTTACCCATAATTCCGATTTTGCAAAGGGATTTGTAGGCTTAATGGGAAATCCAATGGCGATCGGCGAAGCATTCCAGATTACAAGCGATCAGTCTGTGACCTGGAACCAGATTTATCAGGCTGTAGCGGATGCATTGCATGTTGAATACAAGCCTTACTATGTTTCATCTGCATATCTTGATGCAGCAGGACCGTATGATTTTGAAGGAGCCTTGACTGGTGATAAGGCGAATACCGTAGTATTTGATAATAAGAAGCTGAAGAATGCAGTTCCTGGTCTGTGCATGAATGTCCGTATGGAGCAGGGAATCCGGAATACTGTGGATTATGTTCTTTCCCATCCGGAATGCCAGGTGGAAGATCCGGAATTTGATGCATGGTGCGATAAGCTGATCGCAGTTTTGGAAAAGGCAAAAGAGGAGATGAAGATGTATGAGCAGCAGAAGTGATTCCAATCAGATTACGAGAGATTATTTTGATTCCATATTGTTGGAAACCCGGTATTGGGATTCTGATCTTCCTTCTACGAAGATGGAATTATATGGAGAGACATTTGAAACCCCGATTATGACAGCAGCACTTTCCCATCTGCATGAAATTTGTGATAATGCCATGGCAGAGTTTGGAAAGGGTGCGAAGGATGCAGGAGCGGTGCACTGGGTTGGCATGGGGGAAGATGATGAACTGGAGCAGATTCTTGCAACCGGAGCCAGAACAGTGAAAATCATTAAACCACACAGAGAGGATGAAGTGATTTATCACAAAATCCGGCATGCTGCGGAACATGGGGCATTCGCTGTCGGGATGGATATTGACCACTGTTTTGCCGGAAATGGGGAATACGATGTGGTATGTGGTCTGCCGATGCATGCAAAAACAGCTTCGGATTTGGAAAATTATGTGAAAGCATCATCTGTACCATTTATTGTAAAGGGCGTGCTGAGTGCGAAGGATGCTGAGAAATGTGTGAAGGCAGGTGTATCGGGAATTCTTGTTTCCCATCACCATGGAATTATGCAGTATGCCGTACCTCCACTGATGATTCTGCCTGAAATTGTAAAAGCAGTAGATGGACAGATCCCTGTTTTCGTAGATTGTGGGATTGAGAGTGGCATGGATGCCTTTAAGGCACTGGCACTGGGCGCAGATGCAGTGTGTGTCGGACGCGAACTGATGGGTCCCTTAAAGGATGGTGCAGCAGGTGTTACCAACCGTATGAATGAAATGAACCGGGAGCTGATGAGTGTAATGGCAAGAACCGGAGCAAAGTCCTTAAAGGAGATTGATCCCTCGGTGATTCATTACCGTCATTTCTGATGGTGTTCAGAGCTTAGAATAAATTGTAGGTATCAATATATTGAATAGTTACAATTAATCTTTACAAAAGATGGAGGATGCATTATGAAAATAGGATTGTCTGTTCCTTTGGCACATGAAACTCCGCAGCAGTGGGCAAAGAAGCACAGAGAACTCGGATGCGGATCCGTTGTGTTTCCGGTGAACTGTGAAGCTTCTCCGGAAACCATTGATGCTTATCGGCAGGCTGCGGAACAGGAAGGGTTAATCATTGCCGAGGTCGGTATTTGGAAAAATGTTCTTGCTGTGGATAACAGGGAACGGGAAGAGGCAGTTGCTTACTCGATCAATCAGTTGAAAATGGCGGATGAGATTGGTGCAAAATGCTGTGTGAATATTGTTGGTACACCGCATGGACCGATCTGGGATGGTGGATATCCCGGGAATTTTTCCAAGGAGACGTGGAAAATGGCGGTCGATTCCATACAGCACATTATTGATGAAGCAAATCCTGTGAATACGAAGTTCAGTATTGAGCCGATGCCCTGGATGATTCCGACAGGTCCTGATGAATATCTCCGTCTGATCGGGGATGTAGACAGAGAGGCCTTTGGTGTGCATATGGATCTCATTAATATGGTAAATTGCCCACAGCGTTATTTCTTCGCAGAGGAATTTATGGAAGAATGCTTTTCGAAGCTGAAGGGAAGGATATTAAGCTGCCACATTAAGGATGTTCTTTTATTGAATGAATTTACCTTCCAGCTGAGGGAGTGCGCCTGTGGGGAAGGAACGTTACCTCTGGAGAAATATGCGCAGCTTGCAACAGCAGAAAATCCAGACATGCCGATGATCATTGAGCATCTTCATTCGGATGAGGAATATTTACAGAGCCTTTCGTATCTGCAGAAAAGATTAAAAACGGATAGCTGTTGTTAGTGTTTTGTTTTGCAACACCGCTCGTGCGTGAAGAGTTCGCAGGCGAACTTTTTATTTCTTTACAGGAAAGTTCGCCTTTGGTGTTCTCTCCTGACTGAATATTTACATTTTCTGAGAGCTGCCTTTGGGCGGCTCTTAATTTTGGCAAAAATTGCCAAAATTTTGGTCAAATTTCTGGTTATATTTCTCTAAAAAATTTTATGTTCGGGGTGAGAGTATTTTCATTTTTTTGTACCTAATAAGTAATAGGGTATTTATTGCGCTTCCAGACAACCGGAAGGGGCAAACGACATGTATGATACCGTAAGACGGGACGGACAAGCCGAACCGATACGAACAGGAGGAGACAAGCCAATGAAGAAACGAATACTCAGCATCCTGGTGATATGCTGCATGGTATTGGGTCTTTTGCCCACAACCGCCTTTGCCGATAATGACAGTGTAAAAAAAGCCATACAGATTGGCACAAGTGGGATCAGCGGTTATGACAGTACAAACAGCAGCTATGACTATATTCATTTTGGCACATGGAATAACAGCACCGTCAAATGGCGTGTGCTGGATACAAAAACAAATATGGCCAATGCCCAGAGGGGGGACGGATTTTTCCTCCTCTCCGAGGTGCTGCTTGGGACAGGGGAATATGGCGGCGTAGAATTTGATTATACGACCCCATATTTCAACGACTGGAAGGGCAGCCGTGGGCAGGACTGGTGTAATGACTTTTACAGCAGAAGTCTCAGCATTACGGAGCAAAAAGCTGTTTTGGCAACCAGCAAAAGTGATGCTCTATATGGTATGTACTATGACGCTTCTGACAACATCCTGGATGGGGACAAGGTGTTTTTTCTCTCGGCAGAGGAAGCGGAAAATGCAGCCTACGGATTTACCGATGACAATGCGCGTATCGCCAATTATGGCGATAGTGCATACGTATGGTGGCTCCGTTCTCCTAGGAGAATGAACCCTGATTCTGCGGGGACGGTCAATGAAAAGGGCGCTGTGATCGGTGAATGGGTAGGCCAAACCAACGCCGCCCGCCCTGCCTTCAACCTGAAGCCGGACTCTGTCCTCCTCGTTTCTGCAGCCGTTGGCGGCAAAGGTACTGCTGACGGAATGTTCAAAATCCCGGAATACAGCGGGGACGAATGGAAATTGACACTTTTGGACGATACCCGTACTTTTAGGGTAACGGAAACTACCGCAGCAGGAAAACCCGGCGGCACGGTTACGCTGAATTTTTCCGGGCCGAGAACGGGGTTAAATGAATATATTTCTGCGATTATCGAGGGTGAAAGCGGTGCGACCTATTATGGAAGGATCATGAAGCCCACTGCCGCAGACAGACAGCTCAGCTTTACACTGCCGCATGACCTTGCCAGCGGAAATTATAAACTCCATGTGTTCTCCGAGCAGTATAATGGTGATTACCAGACTGACTACGCCAGCCGATTTCAGACGGTAGCGTTGACGGTGGAGGAGGCAGCCACCGAGCAGTTTGCCCTCACTCCTGGCGGCACTTATTACTTTGACCTCTCCGGTGAGAACATTCCAGGCACAATAAACGATGATTTACCGGACAAATCAATGCACTATGTTCCCTTTACCTATGCAGGGGCAGTGAACGCCTACAAGCTCACATCTGCGATGGCAACCACCGAGGAGTATGCACAGCAGTATAAATACGACCACAGCCTGTTTATAGCGGACCATGCCGTAACGCATACGGTAAGCTGGGATGACTTAAATACGAAAAGTCTGATTTTCGGCAAGGACTATGTCGCCGGCGGCGTGGACTATACCCTGCGCGCACCGTCTGTGGGAAGTGACTATACAGGCTCGGATGAGTCCCAACGCGGCGTGCCCCAAAGCAACGAATGGGACACGATGCTGAACAAGAACAGCGGATATATCCAAAACTGGAATGGAATGTATTCGTGGGGACAGGATACTGTTTCTGTCGACGCGTCGGACCGTGCGGTTCGCGGGTACATTTCGGCCCGCTTCTGGAACTTCAGCTATGCTTCGTACTCCTATCCGATCGTCGGTTTCCGCCCCGTCCTTGAAGTCCCGAAACCTGACACACTGGGCTCTGACGGACTGAAGGTCGTTACCCTTGACCTTGGCGGCGGCAAATTGGGGAATAGCTCCGAGGATATTCAAATCATTGTGAAAACCGGCAGCGAGTTTACCGCGCCTGCGTCCGGCGGTTTGACCCGCCCGGACGGAAATACAGGCAGCTACTTTATGTGGCTCGGAAGCAACGGTAAGCTCTACGCCCCCGGCGACAACGTTCCGGCGGACGTTACCAAGCTCACGGCGCAGTTTGCTTTATCAGAACAGTTTTCCCTCAAGCCCGGCGGCACCTATTACTTTGACCTATCGGCAATGGGTATTCCCGGCACGGTGAACACCGGGAACGAAGACGGCGCAGTTTCTTTGCCGGATACGTCGCTGCACTATGTTCCCTTTACCTATGCGGGAACAATAGAAGCCTACAAGCTCACGTCTGCGATGGTGACCACCGAGGAGTATGCACAGCAGAACAAATACGCCCACAGCCTGTTTGTGGCGGACTATGCCGTAACGCATACGATTAGCTGGGGTGGCCTGAATGACGAAGGTCTGATTTTCGGCAAAAATTATGCCAGCGGCGGCGTGGACTATACCCTGCGCGCACCGTCTGTGGGAAGTAACTATACAGGTTCGGGCAATTCCGAACGCGGCGTGCCCCAAAGCAACGAATGGGACACGATGCTGAATAAGGACAGCGGATATATCCAAAACTGGAATGAAATGTATTCGTGGGGACAGGATACTGTTTCTGTCGACGCGTCGCTCCGTGCGATTCGCGGGTACACTTCGGCCCGCTACTGGAGCTCCACCACTGCTACGAACTCCTATCCGGACGTCGGTTTCCGCCCCGTCCTTGAAGTCCTGAACCCTGACACACTGGGCCCTGGCGGGCTGAAGGTCGTTACCCTTGACCTTGGCGGCGGCAAATTGGGCGGCAGCTCCGAGGATATTCAAATCATCGTAAAAAACGGTGAGAGCTTTACCGCGCCTGCCTCCGACGGTCTGACCCGCCCCGCCGGAGATACCGGAAGCTCCTTTATGTGGCTTGGCAGCGACGGCAAGCTCTACGAACCGGGCGATAACGTTTCGGCGGATGTAACCAGGCTGACGGCGCAGTTTGATGAGCAGTTTACCCTCACGACCGGCGACACCTATTGGTTTGACCTCTCCGGCGTGGGCATCCCCGGCACGGCAAACAGCAGCCTGCCGGATACGTCGCTGCATTATGTGCCCTTTACCTATGCCGGGACAGTGGATGCCTACAAGCTCACGTCGGAGATGGTAACCACCGAGGAGTATGCACAGAAGAACGAATATGCCCACAGCCTGTTTGTGGCAGATTATGCCGTGACACATACAGTAGGATGGGATAACCTGGATGGCGCAAGTCTGATTTTCGGCAAAGGCTACGCCGCCGGAAGCGTGGATTATATGCTACGTGCGCCGTCCACGGGAAGTGATGGTACAGGCTCGGGCAATTCCCGACGCGGCACGCCCCAAAGCAACGAATGGGACAGGATACTGGACAAGGACGATGGATATATCAAAAACTGTGGTGAGGTGCTTTCGTGGGGGCAGGATACTGCGAGTTTTTTGTCGGCGAACCGTGCGCGTCGCGGGAACAATTCGCCCCGCAACTTTGCCGGCTACAATACTACGCTTGATCTCTCGCTCCTCGTTTTCCGCCCCGTCCTGGAAGTCCTGAACCCGGACACTCTGGGCACTGACGGCCTGAAAGCCGTCACCCTCGACCTGGGCGGAGGCAAATTAGGCGGCAGTTCGGATAATATCCAGATCATCGTAAAAAACGGTGAGAGCTTTACCGCACCTGCTTCCGACGGTCTGACCCGCCCGGACGGAAATACAGGCAGCTACTTTAAGTGGCGTGGCAGCGATGGCAAGCTCTACGCACCGGGCGATAATGTTCCGGCGGATGTGGATAAGCTGACGGCACAGTTTGATGATTCGGGCAGTCATACCGTGACCATCACCACGGATGCCCTGCCGGACGGCAAGGTGGGTGAGACGTATAGTCAGACCCTGGCAGCCGACGGCACTGCGCCCATCACATGGAGCATCAGCGGCGGCGCTCTGCCCGACGGTCTGAAGCTGGATGAGAATACCGGCGGGATCAGCGGAGAGCCCACGGCAGAGGGAACCGCAACCTTCACCGTTAAGGCGGAAAACAGCGGGGGCAGCGATACAAAGGAGCTGTCTATTACGATAACCAAAGACGCACCTGCCGAGTATACCGTCACTGTCACCACAGAGGGCAGCGGAACGGCTTCTGCCTCTCATGCAAAAGCCGTAGCCGGCACGGAGATCACCCTGACCGCCACACCCGACACCGGCTACCGGTTTAAGGAGTGGGAGGTCATCAGCGGCGGCGTGGTCATCACCAACAATAAGTTCACCATGCCGGACGGCAATGTGGAGGTCAAGGCAATCTTTGAGGAGGATATGCCTCCCATGCCCACCGATCCTGCCAAGCCCGGCATCAGCGTCACCGGAACCTACACCTACAATGGCTCCGAGCATACCGCAGCCGTAACGGGTTATGATTCTGCCACGATGGACATCTCCGGCAACACCGGAACAGACGCGGGCGATTACACCGTTAGCGTCACATCCAGAACCGGCAGATGGGCGGACGGCAGCACGGAGGCCGTGACCGCAGTGTGGAGCATCAGCAAAGCCACGCAGGAAGCGCCTAACGGCTTGGCCGGTGTCGCCCCCACCACCGAGGGTGGAAGCGACGGCAGAATCACCGGTGTGGATACAATGATGGAATACCGTATGGCAGGCGACGGCAGCTATACAGCGTGCGGCGGCACGGAGATTGAGAACCTGTCTGCCGGCAATTACTTCGTCCGCTATGCGGAGGACAACAACCACTTTGCCAGCCCCGATGGGGAGGTCACAGTAGGGGACGGCACACCGCTTGCGGATTGTGCAATCACCTTCAACGCAGGCGGCGGAAGTGGAAGCATGGAATCCAAGACCGTCAAGGAAGGAACCAATTACATCCTGCCCGCCTGCGGCTTCACCGCTCCCACAGATCAGGAGTTTAAGGCGTGGGAGATTGGCGGCACGGAGTACAAGGTGGGAGATTCCTACACCGTGAAGGGGGATACCGAGATCAAGGCGCTGTGGAAAGACAGTGTCATTCCCCCCACCACCTACACCGTCACCATCAGTAATGACGGAAACGGCAGCGGCACCGCAAGCCCTTCCGCAGCCGTGGTTGGCACGGAGATCACTCTGACCGCCACGCCCAACACCGGCTACCGGTTTAAGGAGTGGGAGGTCATCAGCGGCGGCGTGGCCATCACCAACAATAAATTCACCATGCCGGACGGCAACGTAGAGGTCAAGGCAATCTTTGAGAAGGACGCACCGCCTGCACCGACAGAGTACACCGTCACCGTGACGAGCGGCGGCAACGGAACGGCTTCCGTTTCTCATGCAAAAGCTGTGGTTGGCACGGAGATCACCCTGACCGCCATGCCCGACACCGGCTACCGGTTTAAGGAGTGGGAGATCATTAGCGGCGGCGTGGCCATCACCAACAATAAGTTCACCATGCCGGACGGCAACGTGGAGGTCAAGGCAATCTTTGAGAAGGATGCACCGCCTGCACCGACGGAGTACACCGTCACCGTGACGAGCGGCGGCAACGGAACGGCTTCCGCATCTCATGCAAAAGCTGTGGTTAGCACGGAGATCACCCTGACCGTCACGCCCGACACCGGCTACCGGTTTAAGGAGTGGGAGATCATCAGCGGCGGCGTGGCCATCACCAACAATAAGTTCACCATGCCGGACGGCAACGTGGAGGTCAAGGCAATCTTTGAGAAGGATGCACCGCCTGCACCGACGGAGTACACCGTCACCGTGACGAGTGGCGGCAACGGAACGGCTTCCGCGTCTCATGCAAAAGCTGTGGCTGGCACGGAGATCACCCTGACCGCCACGCCCAATACCGGCTACCGGTTTAAGGAGTGGGAGGTTATCAGCGGCGGCGTGGTCATCACCAACAATAAATTCACCATGCCGGACGGCAACGTGGAGGTCAGGGCAATCTTTGCCATGATCTCACAGCAGACAGCTCCCGATCCGGTGAATGAAAATACCGGAATCCCGTCACAGCCGGAAAACAGTGGCACAGCATCTGCATCCCATACGGATTCCGGAACCAATAACGGAGCCGGCGCAGCTCCTGCAAGTCCGTTTTCTGCGACACCCGGTACAGAACCGGCTCCAGGTATCAAACCCGGTGCAGAGAATACCAGGCGTACGACGCCAAAGGACAGCATCCTGTTAAGGGAGTGGCAGGACAAACGCGATACCACGACGATCACCGGTGATCAGCCTGCTGCGGACGAAGAGGCAGAAGAAGGAAATAACCCGTTTACCGATGTTTCCGAAGACGACTGGTTCTATGATGACGTTATGTTTGTTTATGAAAACGGATTGATGGAGGGTATAAGCAGCACACAGTTTGGCCCATATGAAACGCAGACGCGCGGCAGGATGGCTGAAATTCTCTGGCGTATGGAGGGAAGCCCTGCACCGAAGGTTAAAAACAGCTTTGCCGATGTGGAAGACGGGGCGCGGTACGCAGATGCCATTGCATGGATCACAGAGAATGACATTTTAAGCGGTTATGGCAAGGACAGATTCGGACCCGGGGATCCCATCACCTGGGAACAGCTTGCAGTCATGTTCTACCGTTATGCGCAATACAAGGGCTACGATATTAGTATCAAGGGAAGCCAGAAGGAGCTGAAGGATATGGACAGTACCATGGATGATGCAGGAAAGGCTGTGCTGTGGGCAGTCAGCAATGGATTGATACGGGAAGAAGCTGATGTCCTGTCTGCTTTGCAGGATCCGGTTTCCAGGGCGGAGATTGCTGCCATGCTTCATCGCTTCATTGATAAGTATAAGCTGGTACAGGGCATGACCCCGAATGGCCAGATGGGCTTTATAGCACCGGAGGAGACGAATCCTCCGCAGACAGACAGGAGCAAAGTGCCGGGATGGATAGGAATTTCTGTCTGCGCAGCTCTTACAGGAGGTTTTGTACTGTTTATGCTATGGCTCAGACGCAGACGCCGGGTTATGTAAGGAATGCTTTTAAGTCTGCAAGCTTTTCTTCACCGGCTTTGCGGCCAAGGTCATAGGTTGCCTGCAGCTTTACAGGATCCTTTTCCACACGGCTGACAGGGAGGGCTTCGTCCGGTCGGAAGACAAAGACGGAGCCTTCTTTTTCTTTTTCAAAAATATAATCCAGGGTATCATTATAAACAAGGTGCCGGTTTTCATTTGTTTTGATAAATTCCGGATAAGCCCTGTATTTGTGACGGATGAGCGGCATCAGGCTGTTTGGGCTTTTGCGGTAATCCTTCGGCTGTGTAAGAATAATGACATTGCGGTCATACCCCATCTGTTCAAACTGACGGATGGGAACGGAGTCGGATACTCCGCCGTCTAAGAGCTTCTGGCCGTCAATAGTTACAATCCTGGAGACAAGCGGCATGGAAGCAGAAGCCTGGATCCAGTCAAAACCATGATCCCTACGCCCGGTATACTGGTGATAAACGGGTTTACCGGTTTCTACATCGGTGCACACCACATAAAATGCAGCCGGGCTGCTTTCGAAGGCTGCAAAGTCAAAAGGATCGTACTTCAAAGGAATCTCACTGTAGCAGAAATCTTTATTATAGATGTCGCCGGTTGTAAGCAGGGAATAAAGACCACCGTAACGCTTATCCCTACAGTATTTCAGGTTGTAGCGGATGGAACGGCCGATTTGTCCGGAAATATAATTACAGCCAAATGCGGCACCGGCAGAAACACCGATTACTCCATCATAGGCAATTCCGTTTTCCATCATCACATCCATGATTCCCGCAGAAAAGAGACCGCGCATGGCGCCTCCTTCTAAAATTAATCCTGTTTTCATTCTCATATGCCTCCTCGGTTTAAATTTTAAATAAAACATTTGTAACTATTCAGAGCCATGCAAATTATGACAATATGGACATCGAATGCTCGCATTCGTAAGGACATTTGGCATAATTTATATGGCGAAGTAACCACATGAGTAAAACTTAAGTTGCGTTAGCAACGGTTTTACGAATGTGGTTCTGAATAGTTACAAACATTTTTAGTAATTCTTCGTAACGGTTCAGTACCAACCGGTCTGATATCAATGCCTGGTACTTCTGTGGTAGAAATAAATTCCTATTCCTATGCCATCTGCCAGAAACCATCCGATTGGAATGGACATCCAGATTCCGGTTGTGCCAAGCACAGGAATTGCGGACAGTACATAAGACAGCAGCACTCTTGTTCCTAAAGATGCAATGGTGAGAGTAATAGAAATACCCGGCCGGTTTACGGCACGGTAATAGCCATATAGCAGGAACAGAATGCCGATCCCGATATAGCAGGATCCCTCAATGTGCAGATACTCCACACCGATGCGGATGACTTCCGTTTCAGATGCCGGGATAAAAATCCGCATCAGGGGATGGGCGAAGACAAATACCAGACCGCTGATGAACAGACTGAACAAACCGGATGCAGCCACGGCACTTCGAATTCCTTTGCGGATTCGTTCTTTCTGGTTGGCACCATAGTTCTGAGCAACAAATGTGGAAAAGGCGTTACCAAAATCCTGTACCGGCATATAGGCAAAGGAGTCAATTTTTACTGCAGCAGCAAAAGCGGCCATTACAGAGGTTCCAAAGCTGTTGATAAGTCCCTGGACCATCAGAATTCCAAAGTTCATAATGGACTGCTGAAGACAGGTCAGTATTGAAAGATTGCTGATTTCTTTTAAAGTGCTTCTGGTGAAATGTAAATCTTCTCTGCCGGGGAGGAGTTCGCGGAAGCAGAGCATGGTGTAAATAACAATTCCAACGCCGGCAATCCACTGGGATAAAATGGTTGCAAAGGCTGCACCGGGAATTCCCCAATGCAGACGCAGAACGAAAAATAGGTCCATGATCACATTTAATATAGAAGAAACAGCAAGGAAAATAAGTGGAATCACAGAGTTCCCAACGGCACGGAGAAGATTGGCAAAATAGTTATACAGGCAGGTGGCCGGGATCCCTAAAAAGATGATCATTAAATAGTCCTTCATCAGAGGCCGGATTTCCTGCGGAATCTGTAAAACCCATAAAATCCCGCTAAAGCAGACATAAACGAGTACATTGATCACAATGGTGATACCGCCGATCAGAGTAAGGGACATGAAAACGCTTTGCCGGATCTTCGGATAATTACCGCTTCCATACTGCATGGAAATTGCAGCCCCGCTTCCCATACAAAGTCCGATGAGAATGGAGGTAAGAAAGGTCATTAAGGTATAAGAGGATCCAACAGCAGCAAGAGCATCGGCTCCTAAAAACTGACCGACTACCCACGTATCGGCAATGTTATACATCTGCTGCAGGAGATTTCCCAGCATCAGGGGGAGAGCAAATAACAATATTTGGATGGTGATGGGACCTTTGGTAAGATTTCGCTGCATGATTTCAGTCCTGCATATTTCTACAATTTTGCCACAAATTGACAATGATTCAAAATCACATTCGCCATATAAAACATGTCATATATCCATACGAATACAAGTATTTGACATGCATATCCCTGTAATTTGCATGATCTTGAACAGACACAAATTAATTATATTTTGGGCTTTAAAAATACAATTGTCAAGACCACTTTACGCATCAGATTCTTTCATGCTATGATAGAAAATAATAGCCGGAACGGTAATGACAGGGATTTATTTTTCAGAGAAGAGGAAGATTTGGGGAGGTATAATCAAATGAAATTACTGATTGTCATTGATATGCAGAATGATTTTATTGACGGAGCATTGGGAACGGCAGAAGCAGCTGCGATTGTTCCGAAGGTGATAGCGAAGATTAAGGGATTTGACGGAACGGTGCTTGCTACGCAGGATACCCATTATGAAAATTACCTGACGACACAGGAAGGAAAGAATCTTCCCGTTCCGCATTGTATCGTAAATACCGAAGGCTGGCAGATCCGCAAAGAAATCGCAGATCTGATCTCTGCGGAGCCGATTATAAAAGAAACCTTTGGCAGCAGCCGGTTACCGGAAAGGATCCGCACTCTTTCTGATCAGGAAGCAATTGAAAGCATTACCCTTGTCGGCCTGTGTACGGATATCTGTGTGATTTCGAATGCGATGGTACTGAAAGCATTCTTCCCGGAGCTTCCGATTCATGTGGATGCATCCTGCTGTGCAGGCGTTACCAGGGAAAGCCATTTACAGGCACTGGAAGCGATGAAGGTATGCCAGATGATTGTCGAGAATGAATAAGTAAAATAAAACAGACAAATAAATAAAAGCGATGTGGGGAAGGAATTCTATGGAATCCAGAAATAAAATGTTATTAAAATTATTTCTGTCTACACTGTATTTAAGTGCCTTTACCTTCGGAGGGGGATATGTCATTGTTTCCCTGATGAAGAAAAAGTTTGTTGATGAATGCGGGTGGATTAAGGAAGAGGAAATGCTGGATCTGATTGCCATTGCGCAGTCTGCACCGGGACCGATGGCAGTAAACGGAGCGATTGTTGTCGGTTATAAGCTGGCCGGCTTAACAGGTGCACTGGTTTCCATTCTGGGAACGATCCTTCCTCCCTTTATCATTATTTCCATTGTTTCCGTCTGTTATGAGGCTTTCCGGGACAATTATTTTGTCAGTCAGATGCTGGAGGGAATGCAGGCAGGTGTTGGAGCCGTAATTACCTGTGTGACCTATGAGATGGGAGCGGGAATTGTACATGGCAAAAACCGGCTTTCCATCACAATTATGCTGGTAAGCTTTGTATTATCAGCTTTTCTACAGATTAATGTGGTTTATCTGATTCTTGCAGGTGGTTTCATAGGGCTTATCCGCGGACTGATAAAGAAGAGGAGGCACGGGGATGATTTATCTTGAACTCTTCTTAAGCTTTTTTCAGATGGGCTTGTTTGGCTTCGGTGGTGGTTATGCGGTGCTTCCGCTGATTAAAGAGCAGGTTGTCATACAGCATCCGTGGCTCACGATGTCCGAATTTACGGATCTGATTACGATTTCCCAGATGACGCCGGGGCCGATTGTCGTAAATTCCGCTACATTTATCGGATTGCGGATCGCAGGTGTCGGCGGGGCTTTCGTGGCAACCGCAGGGAGTATTCTTCCCTCCTGTATTATTGTTACGATGATTGCAAAGCTCTATCTGAAATACCGGAGCCTTAATCTGTTCCAAAGTGTGTTAATGACGCTCCGTCCATGTATTGTGGCAATGATTGCCTCTGCCGGAATTTCGATTCTGATAACAGCATTCTGGGGAAATGATGCAGTGATTACCCTGGCAGGAACGAAGTGGAGCCTGATCGTAATCTTCGGACTCTGTGTTTTTCTGTTGCAGAAAAAGCATATGAATCCTGTTCAGGTGATGCTGCTTGCCGGAATACTAAAGGTTTTGGTATCCTTTATTGGTGGATAAATGAAAGGTGAAAGGTAAACAGGGTATGATCCCATTGATTATTCCATCCTATGAACCGGATGAACGACTTTTACAACTATTGAATACCTTGAGGGATTATCCGTTCGGACCGGTTTTACTGGTAAATGATGGAAGCAGTCCGGCATATCAGACATTTTTTGACCGGGCAAAGGAGCTGCTTCAGGAAAAGCTGATCCTTCTCTCCCATGAGGTAAACCGGGGAAAGGGACGGGCCTTGAAAACAGCATTTGCCTATGTTTTAGAGCATTTCCCGGATGCAGCCGGCTGTGTGACCGCAGATTCGGACGGACAGCACAGTGCAGCTGCGATTGAGAGCATTGCGCAGGGACTTGGTAAGCATCCGGAATCCCTGATTCTTGGCATGCGTACCTTTGATGGAGATGATATTCCATGGAAGAGCCGCTTTGGAAATACGATCACGATGTCTGTATTTTCTTATATTGCAGGTACGAAGGTCCATGATACCCAGACGGGCTTAAGAGGAATTCCGCTTGGTCTTATGAAGGAAATGCTTGGCGTTTCCTATGACCGGTTCGAGTTCGAAATGCAGATGCTGCTGGATGCATCTGCCAATTATCCGATTCTTGAGCTTCCGATTGAGACCATTTATGATTCCAAAGAGAATCATCAGACCCATTTCCGGACGGTTTCGGATTCGGCGAAAATTTATGCTATCCTGGGAAAGAGATTTCTCAAATATTCCCTGGCATCGTTTTCTTCGAGCATCATTGATCTGCTGCTGTTTACGATTCTGTGTCATTTCCTGCGTAACCGTGTGGCCGGTTATGTTGCATTATGCACGGTGCTTGCCAGGATCGTTTCTGCAACATACAATTATGCGGTTAATTATAAGGTGGTATTCAAAAGCAGGGAAAATCCCTGTAAAGCAGCACTGGAATATGCATTGCTTGCGGTTGTGCAGATGACCATGAGTGCATTGCTTTGTACCGGTGGAGTATTGTTGCTTCCGCTGCTTCCGGAGGCAGTGGTGAAGATCGTGGTAGATACTGTTTTATTTTTTGCAAGCTATTATTTACAACAGAAGGTTGTTTTTCGTAAATCGTGACTTGAAAAAGTATCTGTGACCTATTTATAATAGAAGCATCCCGTTTAAAGAAATCGGGAAATGATCATAAGAGGAGACTGCACAGGCATGAAATTACTGGAAGAACGTATCCGTGAGGACGGAGTAGTAAAAGAAGGCAATGTATTAAAGGTAGATTCTTTTTTAAATCATCAGATGGACATTGAGCTGTTTAATGAGATGGGAAAGGAATGGGCACGGCTCTTTGCAGACCGTCCGGTCACAAAGATTTTAACCGTTGAGGCTTCCGGTATCGGGATTGCGTGCGTGGCGGCCCAGCATTTTCATGTTCCCGTTGTCTTTGCGAAGAAGACGCAGTCATTAAACATTGACGGAGAAGTATATTCTACGAAGATCCAGTCCTTTACCCACAAAAAAATCTATGATGTGATTGTGTCAAAGAAGTTTATTAAGCCGGAGGATCATATCTTGATTATTGATGATTTCCTGGCAAATGGCTGTGCGCTTGAGGGACTTTTACAGATTGTGGAGGATGCAGGTGCCACGGTCGAGGGAATCGGCATTGCAGTGGAGAAGGGATTCCAGAAGGGCGGTGACCTGATCCGTGAGAAGGGAGTGCGTGTTGAGTCCCTTGCCATTGTAGAGAGTATGGATGCAGCGACCGGTGAAATCGTTTTCCGTTAGTTTTTATCATGTTTTTTGGAAAATCGCTTGACAATGGCAGTCCAGAATGCCTATACTGCTATTGTTTAAACCACCCGGTAAACGGGAACACACAGGAGGAGAAATTATGAGAAAGAAAGTCGTAAGTCTGCTTACCGTTATGGCTCTGGCAATCGCTACTCTCGCTGGATGTGCATCTTCCACGGATACGAATGCCACTACCGGAACCGAAGCAGCCACAGAAGCAACCGATGAAGCAGCAGCTGATGATGCAGCAGTTGAGGAGACTGCAGATGCAGAGGAAGCTACAGAAGATGCGGCACAGGTAACAGGTGTTAAGGCCGGATTTATCTTCTTACATGATGAGAATTCTACCTATGACCTGAACTTTTTAAATGCTGCCAAGGAAGCTTGTGAGAAGCTTGGTATTGAATATTTAATTAAGACCAATATTCCTGAAGGACAGGAATGCTATGATGCAGCCTGTGAGCTTGCAGATGCAGGATGTAACTTTATTTTTGCAGACAGCTTCGGACATGAGGATTATGTGATTGAGGCTGCCAAGGAATACCCTGATGTACAGTTCAGCCATGCAACCGGAACCAAGGCTCATACAGAGAACCTTTCCAATTTCCACAATGCATTCGCTTCCATTTATGATGGACGTTATCTTGCAGGTATCGTTGCAGGTATGAAGTTAAATGAGATGATCGACAATGGTGACATCACTGCTGATCAGGCTAAGATGGGTTATGTTGGTGCATTTACCTATGCAGAGGTTATTTCCGGATATACCTCCTTCTATTTAGGTGCCCGCTCCGTATGTCCTTCCGTTACCATGGAAGTAACCTTTACCGGTTCCTGGTATGATGAGACTGCTGAGAAGGAAGGCGCTAATAAGCTGATTGAGGATGGCTGTGTATTAATCAGCCAGCATGCAGACTCCATGGGTGCTCCTACCGCATGTGAGACAGCAGGTGTTCCTAATGTATCTTATAACGGCAGCACCGCAAGTGCATGTCCGAATACCTTCCTTGTATCTTCCAAGATCAACTGGGAGCCTTACTTCGAATATGCCATCAACTGTGTAGCAGCCGGTAATGCAATTGATACTGACTGGGTTGGCTCTCTTGATACAGGATCTGTTGAGCTTACAGAGCTTGGCTCTTCTGTTGCAGCAGGAACCCAGGAAGCAATTGATGCAGCTAAGGCTGATCTGATTGCAGGTAAGGTACACGCATTTGATATTACAACCTTCACCGTAGAGGGTGCTGAATTAAGCAGCTTTGAGGCTGATGTAGATACCGACCCGGATTATACTCCGGATCATGAAGTAGTTTTCGACGGATACTTCCATGAATCCGATATCCAGTTCCGTTCCGCTCCGTACTTCAACGTACAGATCGATGGAATTACCCTGTTGGATACCGCATTCTAATTCCATAGAAGGTAATTTACAATTTAGTCGGTTTTTTGACAGAACAAATAATGCCAAAAGCGGCGCAGCGAATTTCGCCGCGCCGTCTTTTGCTTTAAAGGGAATTATGAAGGATCTGATAGTTTCCTTTAAAGCAAAAGACACCAAAGTAAGAAACAGCACAAAGGCTTAACTGGAAGGGAGACAGATAATGGAAACCAAAACCGCAGCAGTTTCAATGCGAAATGTTACGAAGACCTTTGGATCCGTAATTGCAAATGATAAGGTGAATCTGGATATTTATAAGGGTGAAATTTTATCGTTGCTTGGAGAAAATGGTAGTGGTAAAACCACATTGATGAATATGCTTTCCGGAATTTATTTTCCGGATGAAGGTCAGATCTTTATCAATGGAAAGGAAGAGGTAATCAGGTCACCCAAGGATGCCTTTGATCTGGGTATTGGTATGGTGCACCAGCATTTCAAACTGATTGATGTGCTATCGGCAACGGAAAACATTATTCTCGGACTCCCCGGTAAACTGAATTTAAAAGAAGCCACTAAAAAGGTGGAAGAAATTTGTCAGAAATATGGCTTTGAGGTAGATCCGAAGCAGAAGATTTACGATATGTCGGTTTCGCAGAAGCAGACCGTGGAAATTGTTAAGGTATTGTATCGTGGCGCGGACATCCTGATTCTGGATGAGCCTACGGCAGTTTTAACTCCGCAGGAAACAGAAAAGCTGTTCCGTGTTCTTCGGAAGATGCGTGATGATGGAAAAGCGATTGTCATCATTACCCATAAGATGCATGAAGTAGAATCGCTCTCAGACCGTGTGGCTGTTTTGCGAAGCGGACAGTATATCGGCTGTATGAAAACAAAGGATACGAATGTAACGGAAATGACGAACATGATGGTTGGTCATACGGTAACGTTAAATATAGACAGGCCTGATCCGGTGAATCCTAAACCCCGTATTGAGGTGGAAGGCCTGACAGTCCGTAATGAAGAGGGCGTTGTGAAGCTGCAGGATGTTTCCTTTACTGCGAACAGTGGAGAAATTCTTGGTATTGCCGGAATTTCAGGCTGTGGACAGAAGGAGCTTTTAGAAGCGATTGCCGGACTTCAGGTTACGGAAGCAGGAACCATTGCTTATGTAGAGGATGATGGTTCCAGGGAAATGCTGATCGGTATGGATCCGAAGAAGATTGCAGAGTTGGGAGTTTCCCTTTCTTTCGTTCCGGAGGATCGTCTTGGAATGGGACTGGTAGGAAATATGGATCTGGCGGATAATATGATGCTTCGTTCCTTCCGGCAGGGACATTCTCCGTTTACAGACCGGAAGCAGCCCAGGCAGCTGGCGAATGATGTTGTTGAGAGTCTTGAGGTGGTAACTCCGGGGATTTCAACACCGGTACGGCGGTTATCCGGAGGTAATGTACAAAAGGTGCTGGTTGGACGTGAAATTGCATCTGCCCCTACCGTATTATTAACGGCATATGCAGTGCGCGGACTTGATATTAATTCTTCCTATACGATTTATGATCTGTTAAACCAGCAGAAGAAGAAAGGTGTTGCCGTAATCTTCGTCGGGGAGGATCTGGATGTGCTGCTGGAATTATCTGATAGAATTCTGGTGCTTTGCGGCGGACAGGTCAGTGGCATTGTGGATGCCAGAACAACAGATAAAAATACGGTCGGAATGATGATGACTAAAGTGGGAGGTGAAAAGAACCATGAAGGAGAAGAATAAAGAACCTCTTTTTCATATTGTAAAGCGGGATACCCTGCCATTGCATCAGGCACTTGGAATCAGGGTCCTGGCTATTCTTCTTGCGTTGATTCTATGCGGAATTATTACGACGATCACAACCGGTATTAATCCGATTGAGGTATACCGTTCGATCTTTACCGGTGCATTCGGTTCTGTCCGTAAGACGTGGATTACCTTTCAGAATGTCTCAATTCTGTTGCTGATTGCACTGGCACTGACCCCGGCCTTTAAGATGAAGTTCTGGAATATTGGTGGGGAAGGACAGGTACTGGTCGGAGGACTTGCTTCCGCAGCCTGTATGATCTGCCTCGGAAATAAGCTGCCAAATGGTGTGGTAATCTTATGTATGATCGTGGCCAGTATTCTGGCAGGCGCCTGCTGGGGCTTCCTTCCGGCATTTTTTAAGGCAAAATGGAATACGAACGAAACTCTCTTTACACTGATGATGAATTATATTGCAACACAGCTTGTTGCCTTCTTTACAATTGTCTGGGAGGTACCGAAGGGCTCCGGCAAGATTGGTATTATTAATCAGAATACAAACGTTGGCTGGCTTCCGCAGCTGTTCGGTTCGAAATATCTGCTTCCTATTGTGGTTGCGGTTATTGTAACCGTGTTTATGCATATTTATCTATGGTACAGCAAGCATGGATATGAGATCTGTGTCGTTGGTGAAAGTGAAAATACTGCGAAGTATGTTGGTATTAAGGTAGAAAAGGTAATTATCCGTACTATGATTTTATCCGGTGCAATCTGTGGTCTGGTTGGTCTTTTGCTGGTAGGTGGAATTAACCATACCGTAACGACCACCATTGCAGGAGGACAGGGCTTTACGGCCGTACTGGTATCCTGGATGTCCAAATTTAATCCGTTTACCATGATCTTCTCCAGTCTGCTGATTGTATTCATGGATCGTGGCGCCAGTGAAATATCAACAAACTTTGGACTGAATCATTCCTATTCCGATATTCTGACAGGAATTATCCTGTTCTTTATCATCGGATGTGAATTCTTTATTACCTACCGGCTTCAGTTCCGTAAGAAAACAGAAAAGGAGGAGCAGTAATCATGTGGAGCTTTTTACTTGCATTTATTCCCAGGGCAATCGTACAGGGTATTCCTCTTTTGTACGGAAGTACCGGTGAAATCATTACCGAAAAGTCCGGTAATTTAAATCTTGGAATCCCCGGTGTTATGTATGTTGGCGGTATCAGCGGTGTAATTGGATCCTTTATTTATGAGAGATCCCTGACAGATCCCTCTGCGGCAAATCCGGTACTGATTATTCTGATCCCGATGCTTTGCTGTCTGGCCGGTTCTCTGCTAATGGGACTGCTTTACTGCTTCCTTACCGTAACCTTAAGAGCAAACCAGAACGTAACCGGTCTTGCAATGACAACCTTTGGCGTAGGCTTTGGTAACTTCTTCGGCGGATCCCTGATCAAGCTGGTAGCCAGTGATGTTCCGTCTATTGCGCTTACTACAACAAGCAGCTATTTCAGTAAGTCTCTTCCTTTTGCAGGAAAGCTTGGCTGGTTTGGAAAACTGTTTTTGTCTTATGGATTTTTGGCATACCTGGCTATTATTATTGCATTTGTCGCTTCTTATGTGCTGAACCGGACACGTGTCGGACTTCATCTGCGTGCGGTAGGTGAAGGGCCGAATACCGCGGATGCAGCCGGTATCAATGTAACAAAGTATAAGTATATGGCAACCTGTATCGGATGTATGATAGCAGGACTTGGCGGTCTGTATTACGTTATGGATTATGCATGCGGTGTATGGTCGAATGATGCGTTTGGTGACAGGGGCTGGCTGGCCATAGCATTGGTTATTTTCACCATCTGGAGACCAAATGTAAGCGTTCTTGCATCCTTCCTGTTTGGTGGATTATACATTCTGTACCTGTATCTGCCTACCGGTATGGATCATATGGAAAATCAGGAATTATATAAGATGATTCCCTATGTAGTAACATTACTTGTACTGATTATTACCAGCATGCGCAGTAAGCGTGAAAATCAGCCGCCCGCAAGTCTGGGACTGGCTTATTTCCGTGAAGAGAGATAGCTGGTTCCATACAGAGAATACAGAGAGTCTGTACACTTTGAAATATCCAGAAAGATGCTATGAATCATAGATTATTTTGAGGAAGCATTGCGTAGAAGAGCAACCTCGTCCTCTGATAAGACACGATATGCACCCGGTTTAAGTGAGGTATCCAAAGATAAAGGTCCAAAGGATACGCGTTTGAGCCGGGTGACTTTATTGCAGGTTGCCTGAAGCATACGCTTTACCTGATGGAATCTGCCCTCACAGATGGAGAGATAGATGACATGGTCATCGTCGGTTGCTTCTGCTTTTGCAGGAAGGGTAAGTGGAGCTTCCCCGATGTTGACACCTGTTTCCAGGCGAAGAAGATCTTCTTTCGTTACGGATTTTTCGCAGGTGACAAGATAGGTTTTGTAAATTTCCTTTTTCGGGGAAATCAACTGATGGGATAGGGCTCCATCAGTTGTAAGAAGGAGCAATCCTTCCGTATCCTTGTCAAGCCTCCCTATCGGAAATAAATCCTTACGAAGTTCGGCAGGAAACAGGTCAAGAACGGTCTGTTCCCTGGGATCTTCTGTGGCACTGACACAGCCCATAGGCTTATTCAGCATATAGTAGCGGTTACCCGGAAGGCAAAGCTCTTTTCCTTTAAAGGTGATGGTATCTGCTGCCGGATCCACCTGAAAATCAGCACTTCGAACTGCCTGTCCGTTTACGAGCACAAGCCCTTTCTTCAGATCTGTTTTGACCTGGCTGCGGGAACCGGCACCGGCATTACTTAAAAATTTATCAATACGCATTATAAGACCTCTTTTCTGTCTGGCTGACAGGATGAAATGATACATCAATAAGTGGAAAAATTTTTTGGACACTCATATCATTATGATGTTGGGGAAAAACTATATTTTGCTACTCATATCATTATGATGTTGTGGGAAAAACTATATTTTGCTACTCATATCATTATGATGCTGTGGGCAAAAGGTATTTTGTCCTTAAATTGATATCCACGAATTGCTCCGCTGCAAAGCAGCTCCCGCAATTCTCAAACATCATTATATAGGAAATTTTTTTCTGTGTATATATCGATCTGTTACTGTTAACACAGCCCTGCTCACTCCTGAACAAGCTCCACCAGACTCACCTTCGGTTTGCCAAGTGAACCTGTATGGTTCACACTAAGCTCGAAATAACCTCACTAAATGCTCTGCTTAAATCATGTTCTTACGCAGCCTGACAACAAGTAGCTGGCTGCGTAAGAACTGTAACGACATATTCACATATCAGCAGTTAGAACTTGTAGCCAGACACTTGCATCCAGAGCTTGCAGTCAGAACTTGCATCCAGATACTTGCTTTCAGGCTGTGCAACTGTCTTGTAAATGCAATTGTTTTGAATTTGGACATATTACTGTGTCAAAATTAGTTTATGTCCAAAATTAAGAGAATAACATTGCGATAGGGGCTTATTTTGAGGTAAATTGGACATAAACAGAGTAAATGAAGTGATGATGTCCATAAATCAGGGAATTGTTGGATATAAATGTGAAAACAAAGCTCAATATGTCCAACAGGATCATGAAAAAGGGGATAGCAGAAAATGATGGAAGCAGACACAAATAAAATAAATGCAGTACAGGCAAAAGATCAAGGTTCCAAAATACAGACGCAGAAAACACAGGAAAAGAAAATACAAAGCCCCAAAATGCAGACACACATAATCCAGACGCAGAAGATTCAGGAAAAGAAAATGCAAAGCCCCAAAATCCAGACGCAAAAAACACAGGAAAAGAAAATACCAAGCCTCAAAACGCAGACACAGAAAATACGGGAAGAGAAAATACAAAGTCAGAAAATGCAAGTACAGAAAATACAGCAGTATAAAGTACAAAGGCAGAAAGCAGGGCGTCTTGCGGGACTTGACACGATCCGGGGAATCACCTTATTAAGCATGATGCTCTATCATACCTGTTGGGATCTGGTGTTTCTGTTTGGAAAGAAGATCCCTGGATATAGCGGACTTGGAGGATATGTATGGCAGCAGAGCATCTGTTGGACGTTTATTCTCTTGGCCGGCTTCTGCTGGTCGTTGGGGTCTCATCATCTTAAAAGAGGGTTGATCGTATTTGGATCAGGAATTCTGATTACGTTCGTTACCTTACTGGTAATGCCGGAAAGCAGAGTCATATTTGGCGTGCTTACCCTGATTGGAAGCTGCATGCTTCTGCTGATCCCCATGGAAAAGCTTCTGCTGAAGCTACGCGCGGAAATCGGTCTTGCAGGGAGTTTTCTGTTGTTTCTTCTTTTTCGAAATGTAAATACAGGTTATCTGGGATTCGGAAATTGGAATATACTTAAATTGCCGGATGGCTTTTATGAAAATTTGTTCACCACCTATCTTGGATTTCCACAGAAAGGATTTTTTTCGGCGGACTATTTTTCACTGCTTCCGTGGTTCTTCCTGTTTCTTACAGGATTTTATCTCTATCAGCTCGTACAGAAAAACCACATGATGGAAAAACTGTTTTCATGGAGAGTTCCGGGTTTTGATGTGATAGGAAGACATTCACTGCTGATTTATTTATTGCATCAGCCTGCGGTGTTTGGGATTTCATGGATGCTTTTTCAAATATAATTTCAGAATGACTGTTGCCATTTTAAGTATGAATTAAGCTTCCTGTATAATTCAAAGTGCAGAGAGTAAGTGATTTTACAAAAATAGATACCAGGGTTAAGCTTCATTGCTGACCGGCCGGTTAGCAAATGAGCAGAATAAAGAAGGTATCTACAAATGAATTTTACACAAAATAAGAATGAATTTGCACTTGAAGATGAATTTGCGGGAATTCTTTGACAGATACACAGACATGTTGTATATTTTTAAAGATATAAATAAAACGAAAGCTGAGTCTGCAGCAGTTTTATGAGTGGATTCAGAATAGTTATGAACATTTGCATATCCAGAAAGGATAGAGTGACAAAATATGTTTTTAGATGCTTTAACAGATACATTCATTGATGGAATCAAGATTCTTCCCTTCTTATTTGTGACCTATGTGTTGATGGAATATATTGAGCATAAAGCAGGCAGTAAGGCAGAGCGTTTCGTGAAGAAGTCCGGCCGGCTCGGTCCTGTCGTGGGAAGTATTTTAGGAGTGGTTCCCCAGTGTGGATTTTCGGCAGCTGCAGCGAACTTTTATGCGGGAAGAATTATTACACTGGGAACATTGATTTCGATTTTCCTGTCCACATCGGATGAAATGCTGCCGATTCTGATTTCAGAGAAAGTATCTCCGGTATTGATTTTCCAGATATTGGGAATGAAGATAGTGATTGGTATGATTGCAGGATTTGTAATTGATCTGATTCTGCATCGTAAGGGAAAAGAAGAGAGCGAAATGCGAATTGAACATATGTGTGACCATGAGCACTGTCATTGCGATGAACAGAATATTTTTAAGTCCGCGCTCGTTCATACCTTACAGATCTTTGCTTTTATTGTGGTGATTTCTTTTGCACTCAATATCCTGATTGCTATTGTAGGAGAGGATAAGCTCGGAAGCTTTATGACCTCTGTCCCGGCTCTCGGCATTCTGCTTTCGGGACTCATTGGGCTGATTCCGAACTGTGCGGCCTCTGTCGTGATCACACAGCTTTATCTGGAGGGACTGCTTACTATGGGATCTATGATGGCAGGACTTCTTGTGGGATCCGGAATAGGACTGCTTGTGTTGTTCCGTGTGAATGAGGATATGAAGGAAAATTTGAAGATTACGACCATGCTCTATGTAATTGGTATTGCATGCGGATTTCTGATTGATCTCATTTTATGATGCCAGGGTCAAAAGGTCTAAAAACACATGAGCTTGCTCATAGGTGGTTGAAAGACCTTGGGACCCGCTCCGATATGAGCATAAAAGTGGGATGCTAATCCCACGATATGCGAATATTGAATAGGATTGTGGGAGTGTAAAGCACGGAACAATCCGTAGGCATCATAGATGGGAGCTTTTGACCCCCAACATCATTTTATAAAGAATGGCTCGGAATAGTTTCAAATATAATAAATACCGGCAGCTTATGAATGAGAAGGGGTGAACTGTTACAGAATATGGTAAAATGAAAACCCGGCACCTGCGTATACAGGATGCCGGGTTTCGTATAGGGAAAAAGGAAGAAGTTATAAGCTTTTGTAATTGGCCTTCACAATATCCTGTGCAGGCTTTCCATAAATATCATATCCACTGTGGGAGGCTGCCTTGTCTAATGGGTATTGTTTACCTGCCCAGTCCCATAAGCAGAAGCCCTGAATCCAGGGACGCTTGCGGCAGGCCTCAAACATGGAGACATACCAGTTCTTCTGCTCGTCCAGATCGACCTCACCACGTACAGTCCAGTCGTTCGGTGCCTTGGAGGAACCGTGGGTGGACATACAACCGCATTCTGCGAAGAAGAAAGGTTTGTCAAATTTCTTCACAACAGCTTCAATGCGGTCAAGCTCCTGTTCCCAGCGGTCGGGAGGATAATATCCGCTGGAGGAGATGGCGTCCACACAATCCCACCAGTCTACGTTGTGCTCCTGATATTTATCGGTATTATAGGTAATCATACCATGATATACCTTACGGATCTCGGCGATGAGCTGACGCCATTCGGCACTTCTTCGCTGGGACATTACCATCTCACAGCCGGGACTGAAAATTTCACATTTGGTTTTTTCGGCAATTTCAGCAAAGTGAAGCTGAAATTCCGTATAGGATGCAAACCACTTGCTCCATTTGGGCTCACAGGGAACATCCTCATCAAAAAAATTAATATGTGCACGCCAGGTACCGTTCTTACAATTTATAGTGGGCTTTAAGAAAACATGCAGTCCTTCTTTATGAATATGATTAATCATACTGATCAGTTCCTTGTCGGAAACAGTTGCATCGGAGGTAAAATCAATTTCTTCTGACTGCGGGGTTTCCTGAAGCGCATTTGGAACCAGTAAAATATAGTTGGCGCCTGTTCCTTCTATCAGATTTTTTAAACTGTTCTTAGCTTCCTTGCTGCTAAGACTTCCTTTGGGAGAAAAAGGGGAGAAGGTTATTCCTTTAATAAATTCCATAGCAGATTCCTTCCAAATTAATAATTAAGCTATAAAGATGTTAAGTGATAAAGGGTTAAATTATAAAACTCTTTCATTACTATAAAACTATAGCACTGCCAATAAATATCCGCTATAATATAGTTGCGCAAAAATTGTATAAATCTATTTGTAAGAGGTTTGTGATGCAATACTTATTTGAATACTGTGATAAATTAAAATCACCTTACGAAGCTTTTTTTTATGATACCTCCTGTATGCCGTTTCCGATCCGCTCCCACTGGCATTATTTTATGGAAATGATTCTGATGGTAGAGGGAACCGGGCTGATCGATTGCAACGGACGGACTTATGTGGTTGAACCCGGGGATCTGATGATCTTCCCTCCGGAAGCGCTGCATGCTGTTTATACAGCAACCAATTTTGACCTGAAATATGAAGTCATTAAATTTGACATCAGTAAGCTATATACCGAGAACAGCTATTCACCTGAGTTGAAAATGATTCTTGAAAGCATCAATAAGAGTCCGGAAGTGGAACTTTGTTTTAAGGAAGAAAGGATCCGGGACTGGAGGACAAGGGAAATCTTTTGCAGATGCCGGGAGGAGATTCAGAAGAAGCAGTTTGGCTATGATATTGTGATTCACAGCCTGATTTCTTCGCTGATCGTCCAGATGGTACGGGTCTGGTGTGAGAATGGATTTAATACCGATGTGGCGATGACGATGAATCTTGAGACGGATTCCATCCGTGGAATTACCTCCTATATTGATGCACATATCGGAGAGCAGATCCGGGTAGAAGATCTGGCGGATATGTGTAACATGAGTTATTCCTATTTTGCAAAGAATTTCAAGCAGTATTATGGAAGATCCTGCAAGGAATACATTGAATTTATCCGGATTAACAAGGTGGAGGATCTTTTGCTGTTCACAGACTTTGATTTAAGCTATATCAGCCAGGAAACCGGTTTTTCCGACAGCAGTCATCTGATTAAGATTTTCCGCAAATGGAAGGGTGTAACCCCAAAGCAGTTTAAGAAGAATCACGGGAAATAAAGACCGTAGGATTTGTTGTTGTTGGCAACAGGTGATATAATGAACATACAGGGAAATAATAATTCCGTGGGGGGTTTACTTATGAGTGGGAATGATTTAAATCTGCCGGAGTGCAGTACACAGGAAAAGGATGATCTGACCAAGCTGTATACACGATATGCAGCAAGAGAACGGATTTTGGAACGGTTTCTTAAGAATGCGGATGAGCAGGGGGTACTTTTGCTGATTGATCTGGATGATTTCTGCAGGATTAATCAGCAGTATGGGCAGACCTATGCCGATTCTGTGCTGAAGCAGGTTGGAAGCCAGATACATACAAACTTTATGGTCAAGGATATTGTTGCACGGGTGGCATTTGATATTTTTCTGGTTTATTGTCCGGAGTTAAGTGATACCGGAAAGGTTGAAAAGCTTATCCGAAGGTTGAAGGATCGTCTGGAAAAGTATATACAGCTTCGGGATGAAAGTGTGATCCGGTTCAGTGCAGGTGCAGCAGTGTTCCCGAAGGACGGAGGAGATCTGGATACTCTTTATGCCCATGCAGATTCTGCTTTGTGGACTGCGAAGAGACATGGTAAAAACAGACTGTACTTTTACGATGGTGAGCAGACGGATGCCGATTACCGGGGACAGACCTACCGGAAGGTCAGTGAACAGGATAAGCTTATGATAACCGGAGATCAATCTGTCACCCGGATCAATCGTGAATTATTTGATTTTTGTTTTGATGTCCTGTGCCGGGAAAAGAATCTGCAGCAGGCTCTCTATCTGGTGTTTGAGGAGGTCTGCCGTTATTTTGGGTTTGACCGGTGTATTCTGCGTGAATATGACACACTTGCACTGGTAATGCGTGTTACCAATAAATGGGTCCGGGAGGACGATGGCGATGATGCTTCTGTCATTGAAACCTTTGGGACAGCCGACCTGTCGGCAGAAAGCAAAGCTCCTGATTATTACCTGATACAGAACGGACATTCCAGGTATAAAGATTATACCGAAGAATTCAGCAAATTATCCAGAATCCCGTTTTCCTGTATTGTGTTTCCTTTGTGGGAGGGTGAGGTAATGCGGTTTGCCATCACCTATGAGATCTGGGAAAAGCGTTCCTTTACAGAAGCAGAAATCTTTACTCTTCGCAGCATTACGAAAATGCTGTCCAGTTTTATTCTGCGTTTCCAGACCAAGACAGAGCTTGAAAATGAGTACAGAATCGGGCGTATGGCAATGGAAGCACAGAAAATTGACTATTATGTATCCAATCTGCACACCCATGAAATATATTATTTAAGTCCGTCCATGCGTGAGACATATAAGGATCTTCCGAAAGACATCAAGTGTTATGAGGTGATGTTCCGGAGGGATACACCGTGTGAAAACTGTCCGATGGAAGCCTGCAGGCCGGATATGGAGGAAAACACGGTTGAGTATTATGATATTGATGAGGATAACAGCTATACGATTACGGCAACCAGAATTCATGATACCGGATTTGAAGATGATTTTGTAATCTGTAAATCTGATGTGACATCTTATATGCAGAGGGTGAAGGGAATAGACCAGCTGACCGGTGTGATGAGTTATGAAAAGTTCCGTATGGAGGCACTGAGACTTCTGAAACGCAAGAAAAAGGGTTTTGTACTGGTTTTCCTTGGAATACAGGATTTTGCAAGAATCAATGATGAGTACGGATATGTTGTCGGAGATGAAGTGTTAAAGACCCTTGCGCAAATGATTCAGCGGGATCTGTCAGAGGGAGATCTGTTTTGCCGGGTAAAGGGAGATGATTTTATTATTATCATGAATTCATGCCCGGCAGAGACAATTTCACGCAGGGTTCATTATTATACAGATGAACTTACTATGCATTTCAGACGCAGCTATGCAGGGATAACCATCAATTGTTTTGGTGGTATTTATGCGATCTCTCCGGAAGAAACGGATATCAACCGTTCGATTGATAAAGCAATGAAGGCACGGAATATGGCAAAATTAAATTTTTACGAGACAAGTGGAATTTACGTGTATACCAGAGAATTTGAGACTCGTGAAAATGAAAAGGAAGCCATGAACCGGATTATGAAGGATGCATTGGAGAATGGGGGCTTTTGTGTCTATTTTCAGTCAAAGGTGGATATTACTACCGGAAAGATCAGTGGTGCGGAAGCATTGGTTCGTCTGAAGGATAAGGATGGTAAGCTGGTTCCGCCGGGAAAGTTTGTTCCACTTGCCGAAGAGACCGGTATGATTGTGGAGATTGACCAGTTTGTATATGAAGAGACCTTCCGGCTGATTCACAAATGGCTGCAGGAAGGAAAGAAGGTTCCGGTAATTTCAGTGAATCTGTCCCGTCTGCATCTGATGGACGATCAGCTTCCGGAGCATATGGAGGCTCTGTGTGATGTGTACGATTTACGTCCGGAGCAGATTGAGCTGGAGATTACCGAGAGTGTTTTCTTCCAGGATGCGGATCGTCTGATTGATATGATTAAGCGGTTAAAGGCCGTGGGATTTGTGATTTCCATGGATGATTTTGGTGCTGGATACTCGACACTTAACTTTATGAAATCCCTGCCGGTTGATATTATTAAGATTGATGGCGGATTTTTTATGAAAAATAAGATGGATGATAAGAACAAGGCAGTTATCTCTGCAATTATGCAGCTTTCCAATAATCTGCACTTTAAGACGGTTTCCGAAGGCGTGGAGACGGACGAGCAGGTGGAATTTATTAAAGAACAGGGCGGAAAGTATGTGCAGGGATATTATTTCTATAAGCCGATGCCGCCGGAAGAGTTTGAGGGACTGCTGGAGGAGAAGAGGCAAGGTGGTGCATGCTTGTGAGCAATGAGCCATGCCGGAAGCCTGGAGGCAAGGTGGTGCTTGGTTGTGAGCAATGAGCCATGCCGAAAGCCCGGAGGAAAGGTGGTGCTTGGTTGTGAGCAATGAGCCATGCCGGAAGCCTGGAGGCAAGGTGGTGCTTGGTTGTGAGCAATGAGCCATGCCGGAAGCCTGGAGGCGAGGTGGTGCTTGGTTGTGAGCAATGAGCCATGCCGGAAGCTCGCAGGCAAGCTGCTTCGCTTTCGCGGCATTCGCCGTATTATATCAAAAAATAGAACGTTCATTGGTGAGCAAGCTCCCCATGAGACGTTCTATTTTTGATATAGCATGGCTCATTGCTCGCAAAAAAAGCACCATCCCCAAGGCTCCTGTGTCCTCAAAAATGGTACTTGCAGTGGACCGCCAGGGGTTCGAACCCTGGACACCCTGATTAAGAGTCAGGTGCTCTACCAACTGAGCTAGCGGTCCGTATCTTTTGTTGTTTTAATACTTCATTTGCAACGCAAGTGTTATTATAGTATAATGCCTTTTGAAATGCAAGTACTTTTTTAAAAATTTTTTAAGAAATTTTAATTGTGCCCGAAAACCGTGAAAAATCGGGCAGTCAGGAGCATATGATGATATTTGAAACGCATGCACATTATGATGATCCGGCCTTTGATGAGGACAGGGAATCGCTTTTGCTGAAACTTCCGGAGGAAGGAATTACGAGAGTGGTTAACGTTGCAGCCAGCCTGAAGGGGTGTCGGGACAGCCTGGATCTTGCGAAGAAGTATGATTTTATTTATGCATCCATCGGGGTGCACCCTTCCGATACAGGGGAACTGACAGATGACGATCTGGCTTTCATGGAGAAGCTCTGCAGAGAGGAAGCACTGCAGCAGAGGGGAAAGGTTGTTGCAGTCGGTGAGATTGGCCTTGATTATTACTGGGACGAGCCGGATCGGGAGATTCAGAAGAAATGGTTTGAAGCGCAGATGGAAATGGCGCGACGGACACACCTTCCATTGATTATTCATTCGAGGGATGCTGCTAAGGATACCGTAGATCTTATGCAGGAGCATCATGCCGGAGAGATCGGGGGAATCGTACACTGTTATTCCTATTCCGTGGAGCTGGCACGCACCTTTCTTGATATGGGGTTTTATTTTGGAATTGGCGGAGTTGTTACTTTTGGCAATGGAAGAAAGCTTGCAGAAGTGGTAAAATATCTTCCGTTAGAGAAAATTGTTCTCGAAACAGACAGTCCGTATCTTTCTCCGGTTCCGAACAGGGGAAAGCGGAATTCCTCTTTAAACCTTCCCTATGTGGCAGGAAAGATAGCAGAATTAAAGGAAATCACTCCGGAGCAGGTTATGCAGGTGACATTTGCCAATGCAGAACAGGTTTACGGATTTCAGAAAAAGAAACAGTAACAGGAGAAAATGCATGCCGACATTAGGAAATCCTACAGGAACGATTGAGATTTTGAAAAAATATAACTTTAATTTCCAGAAACGGTTCGGGCAGAACTTTCTGATTGACAGTCATATTCTGGAAAAAATTGTGGAATCCGCAGAAATTACGAAGGAGGACTGCGTACTGGAAATCGGACCGGGAATCGGAACAATGACACAGTATCTGGCAGAAAGTGCCGGTCAGGTCATTGCGGTTGAGATTGATAAGTCCCTGATTCCGATTCTGGAAGATACCCTGTCTCCTTATGACAATGTGACCGTGATCAATGAGGATATCCTGAAGGTGGACATTCGGAAGCTTGTAGAGGAGCACAACGCAGGAAAGCCAATCAAGGTTGTGGCAAATCTCCCCTACTATATCACGACACCGATTATCATGGGTTTGTTTGAGAGCCATGTTCCGCTTGACAGCATTACGATTATGGTGCAGAAGGAGGTGGCGGACCGGATGCAGGTAGGACCAGGAACAAAGGATTATGGTGCCCTGTCACTCGCGGTACAGTATTATGCAAAGCCGGAGATCGTGGCCTATGTCTCTCCCGGCTGCTTCATACCTAAGCCCAATGTGGGTAGTGCGGTCATCCGGCTGAAACGATATGACAGGCCGCCTGTTGAGGTAAGAGACGAGGCATTCTTATTCCGCCTGATCCGGGCGGCTTTTAACCAGAGAAGGAAAACACTGGCAAATGGAATCGGTAACGCCCAGGATATCCCCTGCAGCCGGGAGCAGGCACAGGAAGCTCTTGAAAAGCTTGGATTTTCGCCGTCTGTCCGGGGAGAAGCACTGACCTTACAGGAATTTGCACTGCTTTCCAACGAAATTTACTACAAGATCTATGGGTAATGTTGGAAGAACCTGCCCATATCTTGTTCTTTTTTGCGTTTTATTTTTGACATCTTATACCCCCGTATGGTAAACTGATAACGTAACTATGTATGCCTTTTCGCAGAGAAATATAGAGGTGACTACCTTGGATAAATATGAATACAAAGTACGTGCAGATGAGATTAAATCCTTAATTTCAGAAGGCGAATACGAGGAAGCAGTTAAAATCGCAGATTCCATTGACTGGCGCAGGGTAAAAAGCGTGATGATGCTCTGTACCATCAGTGATTTATATAAAATTAACCGGAGATATGAAGACAGCAGGAATATTCTTCTTTTGGCCTATGAAAAGCAGAAGGGGCGGCTGATCGTATATTCTCTCTGTGAGTTATCTATTAAGCTTGGAGAATATGTTCAGGCGATTGAATACTACAAGGAATTTGTCCAGCTTGCACCGAAGGACAGCGGCAGATATATTCTGCAGTATAAGCTGTATGAAGCACAGGATGTAAGCCTGGAGGAGCGGATTGAGGTTCTTGAAGAATTAAAGCGCCATGATTACCGTGAAAAATGGGCCTACGAGCTGGCTTATCTTTACCACAGGGTAGGTCTTGAAAGTAAATGCATTGAAGAGTGCGATGAGATGATTCTGTGGTTTGGGGAAGGCAGATATGTTCTTAAGGCATATGAGCTTAAGATGCTGCATACACATTTAACACCGGAGCAGCAACAGAAGTACGAGGAATTGAAGAACCATAATGGAATGCGTGCTTCAGACTTTGCCGTAGATCAGGCAGCTGTGCGTGAGGAGGCAAAGTATGAAACCGAGGACGAGAGCGATGATGAATACAGTCGTCAGATGAATCAGCTGACAGACGATACGAAGCAGATTCCGAAGACGGAACAGGCTTCTTCAGAGGAAGATGATCTGGATATTCAGGTGAAACCGGTTGATGTCAGCCAGTACAATACGATTAATCTACAGAAGGAGCTCGCAGAGAGTATGCGGGAGCTTCTGGAGAATAAAACCGGAGACATGCCGGCAGGTGAAGTGAATGATCTGATGATGACACAGATGTATGCACCGGTAGATCATACAGAGGGTGCGGATGAATCCGCACAGACAGATGCGGCTGCGGATAACGAAATGATCCGGATACCGGATATGCAGCCGGTTGAACCGCAGATGGAACAGACAATAGCCGCAGAAGGATCTGTAGCAGAGGTTCAGGAAGCAGAAGTACAGGAAGCCCCTGTACAGGAGACAGCTCCGACAGAAGCAACAGAGCAGACCATAGAGGAAGTGCAGGAAAAGGTACAGCCGGTTCTGCGTCAGGATACCGATGAGATGAAGCTGATCACGGATGAAGACCTCAAACAGGCAGATGAGGAAGTGTTCTTCGGTAACACCTCCGAAGTGAACGTGCAGGATGTGGTTTCCGAGCTTGCCGAGAAAAATGCGGACCGTACCGCTTTCCGTCCGGTGGAGGAAGAACAGGAAGAGGTCACACCGGGAGTTACGCCTGCTTCAATGGATGCGATGTCCAATACGGGTGTGATCCGCACCTTTAATAAAAAATCCGGGTACGATGATATGCTTTCCCAGGAATATGACGGACAGATCAGTCTGGTGGTGCCGGAATCCGAACAGGTAGAGAAGCAGATTACCGGACAGCTCAGCATCGAGGATGTGATGGCGGAATGGGAGCGGATGAAGAAGGAGAATGAGGAAAGACGTCTCAAGGAAATCCGTGAACGTGTGCGTAAGCAGACGGACAACCTGTTTGCCGATTTTGATGAGTCTACGAAATCCGGACTTCTGGAAGAGCTGGAAAATGCCATGGTAACCGCTGCCATGAAGGAAGAAAAGCTTCGTGCCGATAAGGAAAAGCCGAAGGTTGTCAAGGTTTCCGATATTGAGAAGCAGCGGGAAGAAAAGGAAGCTCATCCACAGCAGAAGGAAGAGGTGAAACCGCAGCCTGTGGAGGAACCGGAAGAAATCATCGAAGAATCTGTGGATGAAGTGATGGAAGAGCTGCCGGTGACAGAACCGGTTATGGGAGAAGTACAGGATTCTGTTCCGGACGAACTGGTTGAGGATGCCGAGATCATCGATGAGGAAGAGGAAGCTGCGGAGGAATCCGGGGAAGAAATTGTCGAAGAGGCCGCAGAGGAAGTAACGGAAGAAGCTGCCGGGGTAGAAACGACAGAGGAGAATCCGGAGGAAGAAGCAGCAGAAGAACCGGAAGAGCCGAAGAAGATGCCTCTCCGCAGAAAGAAGAAAAAGGTACAGCAGAATTTTGGTGAAACACAGAATATTGTGTTAGAGTTTGAAGATATACCGGAAATGACGGAAAAAGTTCCGGCACAGGCAGCACAGGCTAAGAAGCTTAGGGCACCAAGAGAGATTAAGAAGGAGGACGAGCCGGTACAAACGACTGGGGAAGTGATCTCCTCTACAGAAAAGGGGCGCGAACTGACAGAGCAGGAAAGAGAAGAGTTTGCTCCGTTTATCCATCACCGCCGGACACGCCGTCAGATTGCGGAGGTCATCGATAACATCAGCCTTGCTTCCTACACTGGCAATGTTGTCGTCACCGGTGAAGAGGGAACGGAATCTACTGCTTTTGCAAAGCTCCTGATTAAGGATGTGCAGTCCAATGACAGTAATTTCTCCGGTAAGGTTGCGAAGATCTCCGGATCAGTTCTGAACAAGAAGGATATTGCAGAGACGTTAAATAAGCTGGCAAACGGTGCACTGATCGTGGAGGATGCCGCAGCACTTAAGAAGCCTTCTGTGGATGTTCTGCTTCGTGAGATGAATCAGGAGGAAAAGGGGCTGATTCTGGTTCTGGAGGATACTAAGAACCGGATGGACGCATTCCTTGCCAAGAATAAGGACTTACAGGAAGTATTTAATTTAAGAGTGGATCTGGAAGCACTGGATGACCAGACGCTTGTGAAATACGCAAGAAAATACGCTTTAGAGCAGGAATACTCGATTGATGATCTTGGAATTCTGGCGCTGCATACGAGAATTGCCGATCTGCAGACCGGTGATCATGAGGTAACGCTTTCCGAGATTGAAGAGCTTGTGGATGAAGCAATTTATTATGCGGATAAGAAGACGCCAAAGCATTTCTTTGATGTTTTATTTGGAAATCGATATGATGATGAGGATATGATCATTTTAAGAGAAAAAGATTTCATGCATTACTAGAGAAAGGTGTGTAGAGGTATGGCAGAAAAGAAAAAGAAGCCAACAGTCTTCATTTCCCAGGATGACCAGTATCTGTTTGCACAGGGGACTCATTATGATATTTATGAGAAGCTGGGGGCACATCCTTCCTGTGAAGACGGAGAAGAGGGAATGTTCTTTGCAGTTTGGGCTCCAAACGCAAAGCAGGTCTATGTGATCGGGGAATTTAACGACTGGAATGAGAGTGCAACTCCAATGACGAAGCTGGGACCGGGAGGAATTCATTCTGTATTTGTTAAAGGAGTCGGAACGGGGGTATTGTACAAGTATCTGATTATTACGCAGGAAGGGGAGAAGCTGTATAAGGCAGATCCATTTGCAAACAGTGCAGAATTACGTCCGGGAACAGCGTCAAGAACAACGGATCTGACAAAGTTCCGTTGGACAGATACCACGTGGATGAAGGAACGTGATCTGAAGGATTATAATAAAGAGCCAATGGCAATTTATGAGTGTCACATTGGTTCCTGGATGCGTCATCCACGTCCGGACGAGCAGGGATTCTACAATTATCGTGAGTTTGCAGACCGCATTGTGGAATACCTGACAGAAATGAAATATACTCATATTGAATTGATGGGAATTGCTGAGCATCCGTTTGATGGATCCTGGGGTTATCAGGTGACCGGATACTATGCACCGACCTCCCGTTACGGAACGCCGGATGATTTCATGTATCTCATCAATCAGCTGCATAAGCATCACATCGGTGTAATTCTGGATTGGGTTCCGGCTCACTTTGCAACCGATGCCCATGGACTTGGACGGTTTGATGGAGAATGTATTTTTGAACATCCGGATCCGCGTCTTGGAGAACATCCGGATTGGGGAACCAAGATTTTTAATTACGGAAAGACGGAAGTAAAGAACTTCCTGATTGCCAATGTATTATTCTGGATCCGTAAGTTCCATGTTGATGGAATCCGTGTTGATGCGGTTGCATCCATGCTTTATCTCGATTATGGAAAGAAAGAGGGGCAGTGGGTTCCCAACAAATATGGTGATAACAAGAATCTGGAAGCTATTGAATTCTTTAAGCATCTGAATTCCGTTGTCCGTGGAACGTATCCAGGATTCCTTACAATTGCGGAGGAATCTACCGCCTGGCCCAAGGTGACCGGTAAGATAGAAGACGGTGGACTTGATTTTTCCTTTAAGTGGAATATGGGATGGATGCATGATTTCTGCGAATATATGAAGCTGGATCCGTATTTCCGTAAGGATAACCACTATGCCATGACGTTTGCCATGACCTATAATGACAGTGAGAATTATATTCTTCCCCTGTCACATGATGAGGTCGTTCATCTGAAGTGCTCCATGGTCAATAAGATGCCCGGATATAAGACGGACAAATATGCGAATCTCCGTGCGGGCTATGCATATATGCTTGGTCATTCCGGTAAAAAGCTTCTGTTCATGGGACAGGACTTTGGACAGGAAAGAGAGTGGAGTGAAGCAAGAGAGCTTGACTGGTTCCTTCTTCAGGAGGATCTGAACAGGGGACTTCATGATTATGTGAAGAATTTACTGGAGCTTTACAACAAATATCCGTGCCTGTATGAGATTGATAACAGCTGGGACGGATTTGAATGGCTGAATTGTGATGATAAGGACAGAAGTACATACAGCTTTTTCCGTAAGGCATCCAATGGTAAGAATAACCTTATGTTTATCATTAATATGACTCCGATGAAATGGGAGAATTACAAGGTCGGTGTCCCGAAAAAGAAGAAATATAAGCTTTTGTTAAACAGTGATGATGTCCGGTTTGGAGGACAGGGTATGGAAGTGCCTGCGGAAATTACTTCAGTAAAGGAAAACTGTGATTACCGTAATTACAGCCTGACTCTGGATCTTCCTCCGTACAGTGCGCTGATCTTTGTATTTTAGGTCATCTGTCCGGTTTATTTTTAAATCAGGGAAATGGTTAAGAAATCAAAATAATATGCCGAAATAAAGGGTGAATGTGAAAGCATTCGCCCTTATTTTTAACTTTATAGGAAATGAATACCTTTTTAGGAGATTTACTCTATGAACGTTTATTTTCCTTCTGCGGAAACGGATTCCGCAAAGCAGAGTATAAATGTTGACAGAGCCACAACTGCATATCGTACTTCCACCCGGAACGCAGAACGGGCAGGAAGAAGTTCATTTGCATTAGACATTTCTGGCACAGTTACGGATAACAGCGCTTACGCAGGTCACGGAAGGACCGCAGAAGAGGTTATGCGGATGGCGGGACAAGAGGATACCAAGGCTCGTCGTGACTATATGGCAGTAATGTCTAATTGTATGTCCGATGAAGATTTTGCGAAGCTGCAAGAGGAAGGCTTTCATCCGGGAAGTACGGAAATTGACACGGTTGTGACCATTGTCGATCGTATAAAAGCAGCACTTGTAAAGGGTGGAACAGAGGTTGTCGGGTATACGGATACCTTAAGTGATGAAGAGCTCTGTAAGATTACGGGTTCGGAAAGCTTTGCCAATGAACTCAAAAATCAGTTCCATGACCGTGACATTCCACTGACCGAAGAGAATGTGCAGGCCATAACCGATACCTATGAACAGATTAAGAATATTTCGAAGCTTTCGGAGGGTTCCGAGAAGTACATGGTGGAAAACCGGATGGAACCTACGCCGGAGGCTCTCTATACTGCACAGTACTCTGCACCGCAGGAGGGCAGCCGTCAGGGCACAGGCTATTATGCCGATGGAACCGTGAACGGGTATTATGCGAAGAAGCCGGAGCAGATTGATCTGGAAGCACTGCTTCCACAGATCGTAAAGGTGATTGAAGATGCCGGACTGGAGGTGTCCGAGGAGACCATCGGGCAGGCACAATGGCTGATTGAAAAGGGAATTCCGCTGGATGAAGAAGCCATGCAGCGCTTACATAAGCTTGAAACGATTGAATTTCCGATCCGCATGGAGAACTATCTGAACAGTGTGACCGCAGCGATTGCAGATGGTATTCCGGTGAAGAAGGCAGACCTCACCCGTAGGGAAACTTATTTGGAGGAAATCCGTGGTAAGCGTCAGATGGAAGAGACCAGACTCCAGATGTCCTTTGAAGCAAATCTGAAATTATTGCGAAGCGGATATCAGTTAGATACTGCTCCGGTCGAAGAAACCGTGAAGCTCTTAAAGCAGCTTGAGGATCAGTTATTCTTAAGCCTGACAGGGGAAGAGGATGTGGTTCAGGCCAAGGAAAAATTATCTTTGTTTGATGAGTCCATGGAGCTCATCCAGAGTATCCGTACCGCACCGGTTTCCTTCGTGGAACAGATTGAACCTGAGGATACGTTAAAGAAGATCGCGGATACCGGTGAGGCACAGCGCCGTGTCTGTGAAAAGGCATCCCGAAGCTACGAAGAGCTGATGACCGCACCGAGAAAGGATCTGGGAGATCAGATTGCGAAGGCCTTCCGGAATGTGGATGATCTTCTTGATGAACTGAACCTTGCCGCAACCGAAGAAAACCGCAGAGCAGTCCGGATTCTTGGTTACAACCAGATGGAAATCAGTGAAGAGAACATTACGAAGGTCAAGGAAAAGGATACACTACTGACAGGAGTCATCCGCGAGATGAAGCCGGGCCGGGTATTACAGATGATCCGTAAGGGCGTGAATCCCATTTCCATGAAATTAGAGGATCTGGATACATTTTTAAAAGAAAATAAAGATACCGCAGATGATATGGAATCCTACAGCAGGTTCTTATACAGGCTGGAACAGGATCATGACATTACCGAAGAGGAGCGCAGCGCATACATTGGTATTTACCGTCTGATGCATCAGATTGAAAAGAATGATGCAGCTCCTTTGGGAGCAGCCATGCAGGCAGATATGGAGCTGACTTTTGAAAATCTGCTCACTGCACTGCGGAGCACGAAAAAGGAAGCCTCCAGGAAGCTGGATTACCGGGTGGACGATCACTTTGGCGGTGTAACCGCGAAGGAAAGTGCCATCGAATCCATCACTTCACAGATCGAAAAAGGTTATGCGGGGGATACCGCAGATCTTTATACGCTTCTGGATCAGGCAGGAAGTGAGGAAGCACAGAAGGAATATGAGCAGGAGCTTTATGCGGAAATAAGAGAGGCTTATAAGGCAGAAGAAGATGTAATGCAGCAGTTAAGTGATTATGCACAGCCTATTACTGCAGATCATCTGATGGCAATGGATACCCTGTTAAACGCATCTGCGGAAAGCTTCCGGAAGATGAATGAGCTTCTGAAAAATAAGAATGAAAAACAGAATTTCATCGCAAAGCATGGCGAAGAAATCCTGCGCCATATGAACAGCCGGGAAGAGACGGTACAGTCCTACGAGAAAATGACCGGAGAGATTCAGGATACGTTCGAACAGGAAGCCTTTGATCCGCAACAGGACGGTATCCGGTATTCCTCAGACATTCGCAGTATGACCGGATTTTATAAGCAGCTGGGTCTGATGAAGTCTCTGGCAAGAGAAGAGAATTATGAGATCCCGATTGAAATTGATGGATCGCTTACCGCGATTAATCTGAAGGTGATCCATAATGAACAGGAAGAGGGAAGAGTAGCAATTACATTTACCTCGGAGCCTTTTGGAAAAACGGCTGCAGAATTCAGGCTGACGGAACAGGGACTGAGTGGTTACTGTACCTGTGAGAAGGAAGCAGGAAAAGCACTTTTAGAAGAGCATAAGGCAGAATGGCAGGAGCAGCTTGTTAAGGAAGGAATCCAACCGGGTGCTGTTTATTTTACAAACACGAATAGCTTAAATCTTAAGGATTTTAATAAAAACCAGACGAAGGAACAAAAATCAGGAAGCAAAGCAGACTCCGTACAGCTCTATCGGGCAGCGAAAGCATTTATTGCATTTGTCAGACAGACCGGGGATACAGAAAGGAAGAGCATATGAGAATTAATTTTAACGCATCAGCAGTCATTGCAAATAACGCATTAAACCGGAACGATAACCGTCTGCAGGATTCCCTTGCAAGATTATCCTCCGGATTAAAGGTAGTCAATGCGAAGGATAATCCTTCGGGACTTGCCATGTCCAAGAAAATGAATGCGCAGATCAAGGGGCTTGATCAGGCAGGTGACAATGCCGGAGATGGCGTTTCCATCATTGAAATTGCAGATGGTGCGATGTCCGAAATGCATGATATTTTGCAGCGGATCAATGAGCTGGCCGTAAAGGGAAGTACCGGAACCATTACCGATGATGACCGTAAGCTCATTCAGGATGAAGTAAAGCAGTTAAAGGAAGAGCTTACCCGTATTTCTGAAACTGTGGAGTTTAATGGACAGACCATTCTGGACGGATCCTTTGACTTAAGAGGCTACAGCAACAATCAGAATGCCAAGGTGGCTTATTATAGCGATGAAATCCTGGCAGGAACCTATACCATTGATCAGCTGAAAGTTACTTACAATGCAGATGGAACGATTGATGAAGTAACTGCCAAGAACTTTGGAAATGGCTTCCCGAAGGATGCCAATGTAACTTCGATTGATGGAAATATTGTGACAATTGCCGGATCCGGTAATTTTGAGTTAAAGCTCCGCCTGACGAATGATGCTACATTTACGGATCTGGATCTGGATCTGGAAGGCTTTGGTGCCATGGATATGCAGATCGGAGCAAATGAAGGGCAGCAGCTTGGGATTCGCATTCCGAAGATGTCTCTGGAGAATATGGGAATCTCGAACATAGATTTAAGTACTGCAGAGGGAGCGAACGAAGCAATTGACAAGGTGGATGCGGCAATTAAGTATGTATCAGCCAGCCGGAGCCGTCTGGGTGCTTATCAGAACCGTCTGGAGCACACCGTCAACAATCTGGATATATCCAGTGAAAATATGACGGCTGCTTATTCCAGAATCATGGATGTGGATATGGCAGAGGAAATGACGGAATATACGACCGTTCAGATTTTGTCCCAGGCAAGTACTTCGATGCTTGCGCAGGCCAATGAACGTCCGTCCCAGGTACTTCAGCTTTTACAGTAACTATTTAAAATAGTGATAACTATTCAGAACCCTATTCGTAAAATCTCTGTTTCACAGCGTGGTTTCACGAATGTGGTTACTTCGCCATATAAAATTGCTATTCTGTTTGAATGCAAGCATTCGCAGAAAGCATTTTTGCATGGCTCTGAATAGTTACCGATTATGAGTAACGAGGTGATGATCGGATGACAAAGGAAATGAAACAGAATTATACGCTGCGCATTTCACAGGCGAATAAATCAGAGCTTGTTGTGATTGTTTATGAAATGCTGCTGACCTATATAGAAGACGCAAAGGCGGCTCATGCAAATGGCGATACCGAAGTCTATGCAGTATCGATCCGCAGGGCAGAAGGCTGCATTCGTGAGCTGATGGCTTCCCTGCATATGGATTATGTTCTTGCTGGCAATCTGCTAAGCCTTTATGTTTATGCTGTGAAGCTTTTATCCAAGGCAAAGCTCCATAACAGCACGAAGGAGCTTGCCGAGGTGGAGAAGATGATGCGTAAGCTTCACGATGCTTATGCAATAGTAAGCAAGGAGGATACCTCCGGCTCTGTTATGGAGAATACACAGACCGTTTATGCGGGACTGACTTATGGAAAGAATCAGTTAATGGAGAGCCTCAGCAATGAGGGAAGTCTCCGTGGTCTGAGGGTTTGAGGATAGTAAATCAGCCTGCGCCATAAGGAACTGGTAGCGTTTCATAATGGCATTTACTTCATAAATATAACAATCAATTAAATCGGGTTCTGTGACATTGTCGAAACCGGAGTAGGCAATTTCCAGAGCCCGTTTTGTTTTTTCAAGATCGGATAAAAGTGCATTTCTTTTCATTTCACGCTCGCTGATCGTACGGTTTGCAGCATTCGTTCTGCCAAAATACATTTTCATAGCTTTATTTCCCTTCTAATGTTTTTACATCCTATGTAGCCAGTCAGGAAAAAATTACCTGTTGTTTTAGGAGTATAAGCATAAAACCAGAATCTTATACATACGATGGAAGAGAGAGGGAGGACAGGATATGCTGGAGAAATTCTTAAACTTCATTTTACGGGGACTGATGGGACTTTGTACGATCTTTATGGTCAATCATTTTGTCATTACCGATTTTCCACTGTGCGATGTGGGAATGAATCTCTTTACCTTTCTGACCTCCGGACTGCTTGGGATCCCCGGGGTTTGTGCTCTGTATGCCATAAATTTCTATGTTCTTTTATAACCCTTGTACAAATTTGTGATTTTTCACAAAAAATCTATTTACAACAATAAAATTTTCGTATATAATCCATATTATAAAAACAAAGTGGTCATAAGGTTACGTTCGTAATCAGCCTCTTTTGGAAGAAATCCTTCCGTTTTTCAGATTTTTACGCGTAAAGAAAGCAACACGGTACATTACAACAGCATAAGGAGGTATTATTTGGACAAGCCAATCCTTGCAATTTTCGATAGCGAGGAAAGATATGCGTATGGTTTCATGGAGTTTATCAGCAATAAGTCAAATCTGCCCTTTCAGGTTCATGTTTTTACAGAGCCGGAGCGGTTCTTTGCCTATTCTAAGCAGGAAGAAATCGAATGTCTTCTCATATCGGAAAATGTATATCAGCGGGAGGTGGAAGCCCTCAACATTCCACATATCATCATTTTAAGCGAAAGCAGTGACTGTCTTAACAAATCCCTGTTACATATTCATAAATATCAATCCTGTGAAGCCATTTTCCGGGAGGTGATGGCATACTATACGAAGGAGGCCAGCCATGTAATGTCCTGTATCAGGACAAACACAGAAAAAATGAAGATTATCGGAATCTATACACCGGTCGGAAGATGTCTGCAGACGACCTTTTCTTTTGCGCTGGGACAGATTCTTTCAAAGAAAGCAAAAGTATTATACATGAATTTTGAACGGTATTCCGGTCTGGAAGCGTTGCTGAAACGAAGCTTCCAGTATGATATTTCCGACCTTGTTTACTATTTCCAATGTGCAAAAGAAAAGCTGTCTCTGCGGCTTTCAAGCATTGTGGAAAATGTACATGGACTGGATTTTGTTCCACCGGTACAGCTTTACCAGAGTATTTTAGGAGTCCATGGACAGCAGTGGATTGAACTGTTTGCGGAGATTGAGAAATGCAGCGATTATGAGTACCTGATTCTTGACCTGACGGATGGGGTGGCAGATCTGTGGGATATCCTCAGGAGCTGCACGCATGTGTATACCATTACTCGTGGAGATGGAGTATCGCTTGCCAAGATGGATCAGTACGAGAGAGGCTTACGGACAATGGAATATGAGGATGTTCTGGCCAAAACGAGGAAGATAGAGTTTCCGGTATTTAAGGAAATTCCCATTCGTTTTGATGAATTGACCTATGGGGATCTGGCACGTTACGTCAGGCAGTACATTATCCCTGATTTTGTGGGAGAAAAGGAGGAAGGCAATGAATGAACTTCAGGAAAGAATCTTAAAGAGCATGGATCTGACAAGACAACTGAGTGAGGAGGAAATCCATGAAGCAATTGATTTGCGGATGAAGGAAGAGATCAGGAAAACGCCACTGGATCTATTGTCCAGAGAGAAGCTGCACCGCAATATTTTTTATGAAATCCGCCAGCTTGGAATTTTGCAGAGCCTCATCGAGAATCCGGAGATTACAGAAATTATGGTGAATGGGACAAGCGGTATCTTCATTGAGACGAAGGGAAAGCTTAAGAAGCTGGATATCTGCTTTGAATCCAGGGAAAAGCTGACCCAGGTCATCTGGCAGATTACGGCGGATTGCAACCGTGCCATCAACGATGCCAGTCCGATTGTGGATGCAAGATTAAAGGATGGCGCAAGAGTGAATGTTGTGCTTGATCCGGTGGCGATTAACGGTCCGATTCTGACCGTGCGGCGTTTTCCGAAAACACCGATTACAATGGATCAGCTCATTGAGCTTCAAAGCATTACCTGTGAGTGCCGTGACTGGTTAAAGCAGGCGGTACAGGACGGAGCCAATATTCTGGTGTGCGGAGGAACCGGATCCGGGAAAACGACATTTTTAAATGTATTATCCCAGTACATTCCCTCAGAGGAAAGAGTCATCACCATTGAGGATAGTGCGGAGCTGCAGCTTCTTGGAATCCCCAATCTGATCCGTCTGGAAACAAGGAATGCCAATGTGGAAGGCTGTAAGGAAATTACGATCCGTGATTTGATCCGGACGTCCTTACGTATGCGTCCTGACCGCATTGTCGTCGGGGAGGTGCGTGGACAGGAGGCGATTGATATGCTTCAAAGCGTCAATGTCGGTCACAGTGCCATGACAACGGTGCATGCCAACAGTGTCCGGAATGTGGTAAGCCGTCTGGAAACGATGGTGCTCATGGGAATGGAAATTCCAATCTCGGCGATCCGCAGACAGATTGTAGAGGGGTTTGATGTGATGGTTCATCTGGGTCGGTGTAAGAACGGGAGACGTGCTGTCATGGAGGTTGCAGAGCCTATGCACATTGCAGATGGAGAGGTTTGTATGAACACTGTCTTTAAGAGAAATCAACAGGGGGAATTAGTGAAGGTTGGGGAATTTACTGAGAAAACAAAAAGCAAGCTGGTCCGTATTTAACAGGGACTCCTTAATCTCTATACAGGGCAGGGAAATTTTGTTACTGGTTGTAAAAACAGGAGCTGTTCTTGGAGTTCTGAATTATTTTTTCTATCGGGAATGGTGGGCTTATGTGCTGCTTATTCCTGTTGGTGTTCTGTATTTCTGGTTGGAATGTGGGAATCTGATCCGGAAAAAGCAAGATCAGGTACGGGAACAGTTTGTGGAGCTTTTACGGTTTACGGTCACATCCCTGCGCGCCGGATATTCGGTAGAGAATGCATTTCTGGATAGCTATGCTGATTTGGAAAAGCTGTATGGAGAGCGCAGCGTGATCTGTAAGATCTTAAGGCGGTTTACAATCGCCCGGCAGAATCATCGCCCCTTTGCAGAAACCTGGCGGATGGTAGGTGAGGAGCTCCGGGTGACAGAGATCCGGGAGTTTTCGGAAATTTATGAAACCGCTTATCACCATAGCGGGAATCTGTCGTCGGTGATGGAACAGACTTCGCAGATTATCATGGAGAAGACGGAGCTGCAAAGGGAGCTGTTTTTATTGATGGCATCCCGGCGCATGGAGCTTCGGATTATGACCGCAATGCCTTTTGCCATCATGGCATATATTCAATGGACTTCGCCGGGATTTTTCGATGAGCTGTATCACAATACGCCGGGAAGGATGCTGATGACGGGGATTCTTTTTCTCTATCTGACAGGATATGTCTGGGCATGGAAAATCACCCGGATGGAGTTAAGCTCCGTCAGGAAGAAGGAAGAGTGCTTAAAGGAAATTTATCCGGAGTTTGTCGAAAAGCTCCGCCTGTATCTGGTAGCAGGACTGAATGTGCGCAATGCCTTTCTGACAATTACGTCTTTGTATGCAGGAATTCGGGAGAAGGATCGTGCACACAGCTATCTGCTGAAAGAACTGCGGAGTGCAGGGAATCAGCTTGCCAATGGTATCCCGGAGGATGAGGTCTATACACAATGGGGAATGCATTGTGAAGAGAGGAGCTGCCGCAGGCTGGGATTTCTGCTTTCCGTGAACCTGCGGAAAGGAAACCGGCAGCTTTTATCCTGTCTGGAGGAGGAGATCCGGGATACCCGGCAGGAGCTGCAGAAGAAGATTCGTAAAAAGGGAGAAGAAGCATCGACAAAGCTTTTGTTCCCGATGATTTTGTATCTGATTATTGTCATGATACTGGTAATTTATCCGGCCTATCAGAAGTTAGGCGGCATTTAAAGGAGAACATACTTATGAAAATAGTAACTATTCAGTACAGGTCGAAGCATTTACTGCCAAGACCGTAAGAAAATGATTCAGTAATGCAAAATCCCATCGGCGAAGCCGATTTGGAATGGATTTTGCATCGTAACTGTGAAGGTACTGAACAGTTACGAAAAATAAAACAATGGGAAAGGAATTTTATATGGATTCAAGAAAAGGACTGAGCAAGGAATTAAACAGAGAATGGAACATGCACATGAAGCTGAATACAGGAGTATGTCATTTGAAAAACAGGAGAAAACTGAATAACCGGGGAATGGGAACGGTCGAAATGATTCTCATTATTGTGGTATTGATCGGACTTGTACTGATCTTTAAGACGCAGATTATGGATCTGGTTGGAAATGTCTTTGACAAAATTGCCGTAGACAGCTCGGCGATCCTTTCATGAAAAAGGGATCATTAACGGTATTTCTCTCTCTTTCCCTGACGATTCTGATTAGCTTTAGTCTGTTTGTCACAGAAATTGCAATCGGGAACAGCCAGCGGATCCGGTTTGAAACGGTTACAGATATGGCCATGGATTCGGTTATGGGAGAATACAGCGTGGCATTGAAGGAACGCTATGGGCTGCTTTATGTGGATACGTCGTATCTGGAGGGAGCGGCGGAGGCGGTACGTGTTACAGATCGTTTCAGAGTATATTTTGCTGCCAATACCACGAAGGTTTCTGAGAAGAAGCATGCACCGTGGGGGAGTCTTTTGCTGCAGGAGGCAGTGCTTTCTTCCTTTGAGACGGCAGCAGCACAGGGAGGAAAATCCATGCAGAGTCAGATGATTCGCTATATGGAACGGCATCCGGAAAATGCCACTGAAATTGCTGAGGCCAAAGAAGCGGTTTCTGCTTTTTCCATGCAGGAGCCATCCAATGCCTTGGAAGCATTCTGTGCAGTCATGGAACAGATTGCCGGTATGGAGCTTCCTGTGCTGGAAAAGGAAGATGGAACCGAAGAAGAGGTTGCGCTTGGAAATCCGGCGGACTGGGTGTATGGACTCATTGGAAGTGATGTTATTTTCCTGTGTGATGTGGATTTATCCGGAATGACATCCATGCAGATGGATACGAATGGGCTTGTTTCCCATCGGGGAATGCAGAATACGCAGAGCAGTAACCGGACATTTTCAGGAGATACTGACTTGTTTTATGCTTATCTTCTTGCCCGGATGGGGAATTACGGAAGAAACAGAGAGGGAAGTGCGCTCAATGCGCAGCTGGAATATCTGCTTGCCGGAAAAAACAGTGATTTTGAGAACGTCCGGGCGGCTGTTGCAGAGATCTTTACCATACGAATGGGGGATAACGTGCGGCTTGTTATGGGAGATGGTGGATTATATGAGGCGGCAGCGGGTGTGGCGGATGCATTATTGGCAGTGCAGCTATGCGGGGCCTTCCGGGAGCCGGTTATTCAGAGCATCCTGTATGCCTGTGCTTTCCTGGAGAGCGTGAGTGATGTAAACAGCCTGTTGCACGGAGGACGTGTTCCGCTGCGCAAAGACTCCCATTCCATGAGTGTTTCCTATGTAACAGCTGGAAGTATTTATTTTAACGGATCGCCGGAGGGGCTTTCATATTCGCAGTTTCTTATCGGAATGCTGTCTTCAAAAGGGGAAAGAACCGTGCTTGCAAGAGCCATGGATATCCTGGAAATGGACATCCGGCAGATGACCGGGAATGGACAGTTTTGTATGGACCAGTGTGTGGAACGGATGGAAATTCATGTGTCTGCGCAGGGAGGACTTGATAAGCATTATGAGACAGAGCGAATATATGGATATTATTAACTATTCAGACCCCCATTGGTAAAACCGTTGCTAACGCAACTTAAGTTTACCTCATGTGGTTGCTTCGCCATATAAATTATGCCAAATGTCCTTACGAATGCGAGCATTCGACGTCCATATTGTCATAATTTGCATGGCTCTGAATAGTTACAAAATCTGACACAGGGAAGAAAGGAGGAACGTTCTCTTTGGATGAGCAAACCAAAAACAAAAATAAAAATCTGTTAATTCCTTCTCTCAAAGCGGACAGAAAAATGAACATCGTTCAGAAAAGGAGAGCGTTCCTCTTTTCTTCCCGGAAAAACAGAGGAAGCATGACGGTGGAGGCATCAATGGTTCTCCCTGTTTTCCTGTTTTTTATGATGACTTTGCTTATGGGAATCGAAATGGTTCGTTTACAGAGCAATCTGTTTGCGGGATTAGGCAGCAGTGAAGCAATCCACATGGAAAAACAGATTCAAAGAGCCCTGCAGGATCAACCGCTTCTTGGGCATTTCAATGTGGACGCGGCAGAGGAATATCTGAATGGGCAGGAGAACGGCAGGCTATGCCTTTTAGGGAATATTTCAGTCAGGAATCAGTCGGATGTACAGGAAAACGGAAGGATAGAGGTTGAAGTGCAGTATCAGATCAAGCCCTTCATTTACTGGCTTCCGATTGGAAACAGTAACGGAGGAGGGCTATGCTTTGAGGATGAACTTTTCGTGCATGATTTTAATGGATATCGTGGACCGGTCGAAGGAGATCGAAGAGAGGAAGAAGAAATTGTTTATATCACAGAAAACGGTACCCGCTATCACACCGATACCGGCTGCGTATCCCTCCGGATATCTGTTCAGACAGTGCATAGCAGCCGGCTATCCGCAATGAGAAATCAAAGCGGTGGCAGGTATTATCCCTGCGAACGATGCCACCCATCAAAAAGTGGTGTGTTTTTTATTACCGGGGATGGTGACCGGTATCATCGCGGGGCAGACTGTTCTTCTCTCAAACGAACGGTACGTGCAGTGACTCTGGAAGAAGCCATCCAGATGGGGCGAAGTGCCTGCAGTAAATGTAGTTGAGAGTTTGAAAGTAAGAAAGAAATAATGATAAAGATTGTGGATATAAAAGATTAATAAATGGATTTTGTATCGTAACTGTGAAGATATTGGGCAGTTATAGCAGATGTGTCGTGGAGAGACTGAATTAGGATATGGGAGGACAATGTGAATCTGCAGATGATAAAACAATGTTTGTGCCTTGGCTTTCTCTATCAACTGGCAAGGCAGGATTGCAGATGGAAGAAAATGGATGCAGGACTGGTTTATGGTTTTCTTGCAGTAGGAATCGTGTGCTTTATTTTAGAAGCCTTCTTAAATAAGGCAAAAGTGAATAGAAGTATGACCATAACTATGTCCATTCTATTCCTGTCCCTTCTTCCAGGATTCTTATTTCTGGTTATAGGAGCATTGACCAAGGAGGCGGTTGGCTATGGGGATGGACTTTCGATACTGGCCATGGGATTTTATATGGAAGCCTATGCGTTATGGAAGGCTGTGGGAATCAGTCTGACCTTAGTGACAGCTTATGTTTTGGGACAGAAATTATTGCAGAAACATAGGTATAAGCAAGAGCAGAAGTATGAACAGGAGCAAATACATAAACAGAAACAGGAGAATGGACAGATACCGAAGAGTGGGGCAGTTCCGTTTCTCCCCTTTTTGCTTACAGGAATGGTGGTGGTGCTGGGTGTTTTATAATATGAAAGCTCAAATAGATAGCGGAGAGCAATGCCAAAGGGAATATGGAAATCATAGAGATTACAGAAATCGTAGAAAATGGAAGGGCTCTATAGTGGTGGAGGCTTCTTATCTGCTGCCGTTTACTCTTGTTTTGTACGGAATCATAATTTTGATTGCAGCGGCGTTACTGGTACGCTGCCTGTCTTCTCAGAACCGTTTTCTGCAAGCCTGGCAGACAGAGCGGTATACAAATCCTGATACCTTGGAAGTGATTTATGCGGATAGGGAATCGTCATGACAGTATGCAGCAGACAGTAATGATAAATTAACGACGTTGTAATGAAAAATAATGACAGGAAGATAGATACATAAAGAAAATATTGATGAATGAAAAATAAATGATAGATGAAAGGTAATGAAAGGTAACCAGGAAAAGGCTGAATGGTTGCGATCAAATTAGGAGGGTGAAAGTGAAATGAAAACAAAATATATCCGGGATTTCCGGCACAATTATCTTGTAATTGAAAAAGAAGACTCAGGACAGAATGGATATCTGGTAAAAATGATTACAGAGAATACGATTGACGGACTGATCCCCTGTCAGGAACGGATGATAAACGGGGAATCACTTCTATATTATGATATTACCTCTCGCCAGAGCATTCAGAGCGTCCTGGAGGCACAGCCCTTGCAGATGCGTCATTTACAGAAGCTGTTTTCGGGGCTTCGTACGATCAGCGAAGTAATGGAGAAGTATTTGCTCAGTCCGGAGGATCTTTTACTGTTGCCGGAATTCGTATATATGGATATGGCAACAGGGGAATACAGCTTTATTTATTATCCGGAGAGGATGGGGGAGGAGAACACATCTTTGCGTGATCTTAATGAGTTTTTTATGCAGCATATGGATTCCGAAAATATACCGCTTGTCGAGGCCGTATACCAGATGACGGATCTGCTGAACCGGCAGCAGTTTGTGCTGGATGAGCTCATTACCTGGTTTCAGGAAAATTATGATGAAGAACAGATGGAAGAGAGGATCCATGAACAGAATGAAGCAATGACGCAAAGCAACTGGAGCCCCAATATGAAGATACAGAATTCATACCGGAATCAGGGAGGTCAGAGCCGGAAATTTCCGGTACAAAATGCAGGCTGGAATCAGGGCACGCAGGGAACAGCACAGGAGATGTCCTGGGATGAAAGGGAGAAGAACAGAGGGACGCAGTGGAGAGGAAATGTAAATAGCAGAAGCAGGAATGAAGGGATACAAGAGCAACATATAGCAGAACCCCGGATGATGCAGGAGAAAGGACAGGAACAGAAGGACCCCCGGAATTCCGGGATCCGGGAGACAACGATGTCGTATGTCCGATTTCCGGAACCGGAGGAGAAAAAGTCACTTTGGAGAAGGCTTGTGGAATGGGCCTTCCCGAACTCTAAAATTAATAAGAAAGAATATACTGCCGATTCATCCCACTATGTCCGGTATCAGGACGTCACAGAACCGGAAAAGACTCCGCAGCCGGATGATTCCGGGCACACCGTATTTATTCCGTGGATAGAGAACAGTGATAATAAATTATACGGAATTGGGAAGAGCAACAAATATCATATCCCATTGCAAAAACTGCCAATCACAGTAGGAAAAATGGCAGGAGCAGTGGATCTTGTGTTAAATGATCAGAGTGTAAGCCGCCTTCATGCAAGAATATCAAGGGATGGAAACCGGTTCTTTATCACGGATCTCAACTCGACGAACGGAACTTTCCGGAATGGAATGCGGTTAGAACCAAATGCGTCGGAAATCATCGAACCCGGAGATGAAATCGGTATCGGAAAGCTGAAATTTATTTACAGGTAGAAGGAAACGCTGAATAAAGCAGCTGCCGAAACACTATTTCCGGATATTTCGATTAATCTTCTCAAGCTCCCTTCCTCCCAGGGTATTGTGGGTGAGAAGTCTTTTGTTGCTTCCAGCTGATGCATTTTTCCGGTATTGTCCAGGGGTACAGCCGTTATGCTGACGGAACTGTCTGCAGAAATGCTCTACATTATTATAACCACATTGCTCGGAAATGTCGCGGATGGAGTATTCGCTGTACTCTAATAAATCCTGTGCACGGCGCAGACGTCCTTCGATGACATTGTCCATGCAGGAGGAGCCAAATTGGCGGTGATAGAGAGTCTGAAGATGGCTGGGACTTAAGTGAAGCTTCGCAGCCATCATGTTTATATTCCATGGAAGCTGAGGATTATTGTAGATCATCTTATGCAATGCAACCAGCTCATGATCGTGAATACCCGGGGACTTATTCTGGGTTCCTTCTCTTAATTTGGAGAACAGAACCCGCAGCAGGTGAGTAATGTTTGCTTCGCTTTCAGAGGAGGAAAAGGCGGACTCCCAGGTTAGTAATTTAAAAAGCTGATGACAGTATTCCGGATCTGTTACGGGAAACGGGGTGTTTGTTAACGGAAACAGCTTCACGAAGGAGTGATCGGAACGAAAACGAATCCAGTCATTCCGGTATTCTTCACCGGCAGCACGGTAATAAATCCTGCTTCCTGGTGTATACAGAATAGCAGAATTGGCGGCTGTCCGCATTAGTCTTCCGTCTATGAGCAGCTCCGAGGGAGAGTCGAAAAGAAGCAGAAGATAGCCTGTAAAGCCATTCGGAACATCATATATAAAATCTGAGGGGTGAACGGCACTGTAGCCGACAAATTCAATTTCAGTCATCTGGAATCTCCACTCTGACACATCAGAGGATATATCAATTTTCTTATAGTATAAATCATTGGAAACTTTAGATCAATGCGATAGTATCAGATTAATGTGGCAATCATTATCAGAGAGCTGCGGATCGTGCAGCGGTCAGATATCTGATGCGTGACTGCATAGGAACATGATTTAGAAGAAGGAGATACATGCATGGTAAATTTGGGTGGAGCAACAGAGAATGACAGAAAAAAGATCGTGATTACAAAGGATTCAAAGGCCTTTTTTCACAATAATGTAGATTATTGTGTGGGAACCGGAAGAATGGGGCTTGCATTGACAGAAGAATATCAGGAGGAGCTGCGCCTGGTTCAAAAGGAAATCGGATTTAAGCATATCCGGGGACATGGATTATTCTGTGATGATATGGCGATCTTTCAGACCTATGAGGAGGATGGTAAGGTAAGGGTCGAGTACAACTATACTTATCTGGATAGAGTAATGGATGCCTATAAGAAGGTGGGGCTGAGACCTTTTCTTGAACTGGGTTTTATGCCTAAAAAGTTGGCAAGTGGAAGCCAGACTATCTTTTACTGGCAGGGAAATACCACTCCTCCAAAAGATTATGATATGTGGTGTGATATGGTGCATTCTTTGCTGCGGCATCTGATGGGACGCTATGGAGAAGAGGAAGTTATTCAATGGCCCATTGAAGTATGGAATGAGCCTAATCTTTGCGGCTTCTGGGAAAATGCGGATATGCAGGAATATTTTAAGCTGTTCCATAGAACCTTTGATACCATAAAGGAAGTGAATCCGGGATTCCGTGTAGGAGGCCCTGCTGTCTGTGGCGGAACGGATGAGAAATGGATTCAGGCATTTATGGAATATTGCCATGAGAATCACATACCTGTGGATTTCGTAACCAGACATCATTACACCATTGATCCGCCGGAATGTATTGGACATTATGCATATTCTGAACTGATGAAGGCAGAGGACGGCTTTGCCAATTTAAAAACAACCAGAGATATTATTGACAGCTTCCCGGAATATAAGGGTCTGCAGATTCATATCACGGAGTTCAACAGCTCCTATACTCCTCAGGGCGTCATTCATGATACAAACCTGAATGCGGCCTTTATAGCACAGCAGCTTTCCAGATTGGGAGATGTGAATGAATCCTATTCCTACTGGACATTTGGTGATGTGTTTGAAGAGCTGGGAGTTCCTTTTACACCATTCCACGGCGGCTTTGGACTGGTTGCCAATGGCTGTATTACCAAGCCGACCTTCTGGACATTTGCTTTTTACAAAAAGCTTGAGGAAAGTGAAGCCAATTGTGTATATAAGGATGACAATATTGTCGTTTTGAAACGTGCAAACGGTGACTATCTTGGTGTAGCCTGGAATATTGCCCGTAAAAGTACAGAACAGGGTAAAGAAAAAATGCTGTTGGAGTTTACATTTCCGGCTGAACAGGAGGAGTACTGCTTCCTGACTAAGACGGTAGATGAGGAAACATGTAATCCCTTGAAGGTATGGCATGATATGGGAGAACCTGCCAATCTGAGTGAGGAACAGACGAAGCTGCTTCGGGAATCATCCAGACCTTTTGTAAAAACAGAGCGTAAAAAGCAGGAGGATGGAAATATCTGCGTAGAGCTTCCTGTAAACGAAAACGGTGTGGTTTATTTCGAACTGAATGCCGGAAAGGTGAATCCGGATCGAGGATATGACTATGATCGTGTGGTCAGCTTGAAGGCTTAAACTAGTTTATAAGTCATTATTTAGGGAGGTTTCAATATGAATTATAAATCACCGATGGGGTGGAATTCATGGAATACATTCGGGTCTCATATTAATGAGAAGCTGATTATGGAAATTACAGACCGGCTTGTTTCGGAAGGGTATCAGGAAGCTGGTTACGAGTATGTGATCATTGATGACTGTTGGTCACTGAGGGAACGGGTTGACGGAAAGCTTGTGGCAGATCCGGAACTGTTTCCGAATGGAATGAAAGCGCTGGCTGACTATGTCCATAGTAAGGGACTTAAATTTGGAATGTATTCCTGCGCAGGATTTAAAACCTGTGCCGGTTATCCCAGCAGCTATGGACATGAATTCGAGGATGCGAAGCAATTTGCAGAATGGGGTGTGGATTATCTGAAGTATGATTTCTGCAATTTCCCGGAAAGTGGCAATGCGAAAAATGCGTATCTGACCATGGCCGTGGCACTTCGAAACAGTGGAAGGAAAATATTTCTGGCAGCATGTAACTGGGGAGTTCAGGATCCGGCTAAGTGGATGCGCTCCAGAGGAGCAGGAAGCTATCGTTCCACCGGAGATATTTTTGATGTACCAAAAAGCTATAAGGATATTTTCGTTTCTCAGGTAGAGAATGTCGAAGGGAATGCTCCCGGATGTTACAATGACATGGATATGCTGATTGTCGGCATGCATGGAAATGGCAACGTGGGAATCGGAGGATGCACCGACGAGCAGTATTTACAGCATTTTGCAATGTGGGCATTTCTTGGCTCACCACTGATTATTGGCGCAGATATTCGGAAACTGGATGAGGTAAACAAGGCTACTTTATTAAATCAGGGACTGATTTCCATTCATCAGGATGCTGATTGCAGACCGCCTTTTGTAGTGGGAAAGGTGGATGGACAGAAATATATTTTAGCGAAGCTGTTATCCGGCAATCGTGTTGCTATCGGATTCTTTAACGTAGATGCCAAGGACGATTGGGTACAGATTATGAGCGTTTCCTTTGACGATCTTGGCATTCATTCAGAGTGTGGAATGGGTCTTAGATTAAAAGATGCTGTTACCGGGGAAGATTATGGTGTGTTTTATGATGGCTACAGACTGAAAATTGCGCCGGATCAATGCAGAGTGCTGATCGGCGAACTGGTGACCAGGTAATGGATGAATACTGTAGAAAGTGCGGAAAAGAACTCACTCATGATGAAATTGCACTTTACAAAAAGATTTATAACCGCGGAGCGAAAGATTTCCTGTGTATTTCCTGCAGCAGTCAGTATCTTCAGGTTAGTGAGGAACTTTTGCTTACGAAAATGCAGGAATTCAAGGACATGGGGTGTACGCTGTTTTCCAGTAGTAGCATTTCCGAAGGATTGGCATAAAAGATTGACATAAAAAATATGAAATTCTATAATTGAATGCAGAAAGCATACTTATGCTGTGAAGTAAATACATCATATGGGTAAAGGGTAAGCCGGAGCATGGTTACAATTAAGGATATCGCAGAGGAATGTAATGTATCGATTACAACTGTTTCCAACGTTTTAAACGGGAAAGCTAAGGTTGGAGAAAAGACCAAACAGAGGATTCTGGAGGTTATAGAGAAACGTGGCTATCGTCCCAACACCATAGCCCAGGGTCTACGCAGTCAGAAGACCAAAAACATAGCTATTATAGCAGACGATATTGCACAGTTTTCTACACCGGAAATTATCGAAGGCATTATGAGCTATTGTGAACAGCGCAGCTACAGGACAACGGTAAGGAATCTCCGTCTGTATGCACGATGGCAGGATACCTGGTATAACAACGACGCGGCGTTCCATTCTATATTGAACCCTATACTGGATGAGCTGAATTCTCATATGGTAGACGGTATTATTTATATTGCAGGACATGCCAGAAAAATCAACTGTTTTCCTGAAAATTTCGGAACTCCGGCCGTTATGGCCTATGCTTACGATCAGAATCCAATGGTTTCTGCAGTGCTTCCGGATGACGAAACATCAGCCTATCAGATGACACGTTACCTGATTCGGAAGGGTCATAAAAAAATAGCACTCCTTGCCGGGAGGGAAGATAATCTTCATACCAGGCGAAGACTGAAGGGATATCAGAATGCCCTGTTTGATGCGCAGATTCTTTATAATCCAAGGCTGGTACGCTACGTGGATTGGAATAAGCCGTCAGGTTACCAGGAAACTAAGAGATTATTGAAGGAAGATATCACCGCTATTTTCTGTATGGCGGATACGATAGCCGGAGGCGTATACCAGTATCTGGATGAACAGGGACTTCGGGCAGGACGGGATGTGTCAGTTGTGGGCTTTGATAACCATGTGCTTTCCGAGTACATGATTCCGGGACTTACAACCATGGCGCTGCCGCTTAAGGAAATTGGAACTACCTCAGCGAAGCTTCTATTCGATCAGATCGAAAAGGGTGAAGTGGAAATGAACAGGGAAATATTGATTCCGTGTTTCCTTGTGGAGAGATGCTCTGTTAAGGAAATTAAGTAATTGAAATCAAATAAAATAAGCATAGTTACGAGGAGAGGCCGCAGTCATTACTGACTGCGGCCTCTTTTTGGCATTGGTAGCACACTAATATAAGAAAACGTTTAACCACATGCAAATTGCATAAAATAAGCCATAAAAGTTTATGAAAGTATACAAAAAGCACATAATTACACCAAAAACTGTTGACATAGGTGAAATTGGATAATATTATAAAACCAAAGATGTCAAACGTTAAACCAAATCGTTGGAGCGAAACAGATAGGAGGACAGAAATGAAAGATTTTTTCAGTAATAAGAAAAAATTGAGAGGGTACAGAGAATTTTTATACATACTTCCCTTTCTGATTCTGGTGTTGGTCTTTTCTTATTATCCACTGTATGGCTGGGTATATGCCTTTTTTGACTATAAGCCGCCTGCATCACTTTCGTGGGATAAGTTCGTTGGACTAAAGTGGTTCAAATCGATGGTGGAAAATGATGTGAAATTAAAGCAGTTGCTTATGGTAATTCGAAATACTTTTGCTATGAGCGGTATCAGCCTTTTGTTTTCCTGGTTTCCAATGATATTTGCCATCTTTCTTAATGAAATCAAGTGCAGACCATTCCAGAAGATCGTACAGACAGTTACAACTCTTCCAAACTTCATCAGTTGGGTACTTGTTTACTCCATTGCATACTGTGTATTTAACAGTACCGGCGTTGTGAATACGGTTGGAATGAAGCTGGGACTTATTGATTCACCGGTTCTGTTCTTACAGTCGGGAGATCATATCTGGTTTAAGATGTGGCTGTGGCTGACCTGGAAAAATGCCGGATGGGCCGCAATCATGTATCTGGCTGCTATCGCCGGAATTGATGAGGAAATGAATGAAGCGGCCAAGGTAGACGGTGCATCCAGGATGCAGATTATCTGGAACATTACCATTCCAAGTATTCTTCCGACCTACTTTGTACTGGTTATGCTGAATCTTGCAAACTTCCTCAGCAACGGAATGGAGCAGTACTTCGTATTCCAGAATGCATTCAATAAAGATAGTATTCAGGTTCTTGACCTGTATGTTTACAATCTGGCAATGGGTAGCGGAGGATATTCCCTTTCTACTGCCATCAGTATTCTGAAGACTTTGATCAGCGTTGTTTTGCTGTGTGTTACCAATAAAGCTTCAAAGCTCATCAGAGGCGAAGGATTTATTTAAGGGGGAAGCGAAATGAGTAAAGAACCGAAAACAAAAAAAACAAAATACAAAGTCAGTATCGGTGACAGAATTATCAGCATCCTTACCTATGTGATTTATTCCATTTTTGCTTTTGTATGTGTTTATCCGTTTTACTATATTTTTATTAACACGATCAGTGCAAATGACTTAAGCGAACGTGGAAAGATCATCTTCTGGCCTAAGGGGATTCACTTCACCAATTACCTGAACGTAATGAAGATTGACGGTTTGCTTCAAGCCACGAAAATTTCTTTAGCCAGAACGGTGATCGGAACGTTTGTAACGGTAATTGTAGCGGCTTTCCTGGGATATATGTTTACCAGAGAAACCATGTGGCACAGAAAGTTGTGGTTCAGAATGGTAGCCGCAACCATGTATTTTAACGCGGGTATTATTCCCTGGTTTATCACCATGAAGAACCTGGGGCTTACCAATAACTTCTGGGTTTACATCCTTCCTGCAGCCGTTCAGCCATTTTACATTATTTTATGTAAGACCTTTGTAGAGTCTATTCCCAAGGAGTTAGAGGATGCGGCAGAGATTGACGGAGCCGGAACGCTGAGAATCTTTTTCCAGATCATTATACCGATTATCAAACCGATTCTTGCAACGGTAGCGATCTTTGCAGCAGTTGCACAGTGGAACTCCTTCCAGGATACCCTGCTTCTGGTTACAGATGATAAGCTCTATACATTACAGTATGTTTTGTACAATTATCTGAATCAGGCAAGCTCCTTGAAGGCACTGGTAAATAATTCTTCCTCGGCGGAAGCTATGGCAGCCAGTCTTGCACATGCTTCCACAGCAACATCCATTCGTATGACGGTAACGATTGTAGTAGTAACACCGATCCTCCTGGTATATCCCATCTTCCAGAGATTCTTTACCAAGGGTATTATGATCGGTGCTGTAAAGGGATAATGAACAGGCACATGCCCTGTTGATTAGTTATAAAATTTTTTAGCGCAATTTGTGCGGGAAAGAGAGGGAATTATGAAAGGTAAAAAACTTATTTCACTCCTGTGTGCAGGTGCCATGACAGCAAGCCTGCTGGCAGGATGTGGCAGCTCTTCCGAGTCAGCTGACAGTTCAGCAGCTTCAGAGAGTGAAAAAAGCACAGAAACGACGGCGGAAGCAGATTCGACAGATAGCACTGCTTCTGATGGAGACACCATGACGATTGAAATTTTCGACGTAGCCGCAAACTATCAGGGCGTACAGACGGGATGGTTTGCAAAGGTTGTTAAGGATCGTTTCAACATTGAATTGAACATTATTGCTCCTCAGGTAGCAGGCGATGCAATTTATCAGACACGTTCCAGCAGTGGTAATCTCGGAGATATTCTGATTCTGGAATCCGGCCAGTTTAAAGAATGTGTTGATGCCGGACTGATTAAGGATATCAGTGCTGACATTTGGAATTATTCAAATCTTGCAGATTACAAGGATCAGATTGATGTACTGAATAATGGACTGGAAGGAAATGACAACGGCGCAACCTATGGCATTCCTACCGAAATGCTGAGTACATCTCCTACATCCTATTCCCAGGATACCATTTACTCAAGCCCTTTACTTCGTTGGGATCTTTATAAGGAACTGGGTACCCCTGATATTGCGGATCTTGATGGATTGCTTGATGTTTTAGAGCAGATGATGGAAAAACACCCCACTAATGATGCAGGAGATGCATGCTATGCAATGTCTCTGTGGCCTGACTGGGATGGTGGTGACGGAATGCTTGGTATTGCCAACGTTGTTCAGCTGACCACCTGGTATGGTGAGAAGATTAAGGGCTCTGCCATCTTAAAGCCGGACGGAACCTTTATTCCGTTAACAGATAAGAACGGCACTTATTATAAGATTTTGAAATTCCTCTATGAAGCTAACCAGAGAGGTCTTGTTGACCCGGATTCCGCTACTCAGGATTGGAACTCAGCATGTGCAAAGATGAGCGCAGGTCAGGTTTATCTGATGTGGTATAGCTGGCAGACAGGTTTCTGGAATTCCACAGAAAGACTGAAGGATGGAACAGGATTTATCTTTACTCCTGTAGCAGATCAGGATTATTACACCGATGCAGATGCTTATTATGGCTCCGGTCGTGTTTGGGCAGTTGGTTCACAAGTGGATGATGAAAAGTATGCAAAAATTATGGAATTCCTTGACTGGTATGCAAGTCCGGAAGGATTAATGTTCCAGCATTCTGGAATTGAAGGCTTTAACTACGAAGTGGGCGAAGATGGAAAGCTTACCCAGATTAATTCCAATGCACTTATGGATAACCTCAATGTTCCGGAAGAATGGGGTGGCGGCGGATATAATGATGGAAATAATGCCATTAACCAGTGGATTGTTAATGCGAACAGCATTAATCCTCTGACCGGTGAGACTTACGCAGTAACCTACTGGAGCAGCTACAAGGAAGAAACTCTGACCGACATGAAGAAGGAATGGCGTGAAAGATTTGATGCTGAGGAGCCTGCTGATTATATGAAGAAGAACAACAAGCTGGTAATCAGCCCTAACGTAAGCGTCTCTCTTCCTACAGATACAGCAGATATCTCTGTTATCCGTAACCAGTGTAATGAAACTGTTTGTGATTATTCCTGGAGAATGATCTACGCATCAGATGATGCAAACTTTGATGCATTATGGGATGAAATGTCCAAAACTCTGGACGGCTATGGATTCCAGGATCTTGTAAAGTTTGATACCGATAAGTATCAGATTGAATTAGATGCTAAGAATGCAGTTGCTGCAAAATAACCAATACAGCGATTACAGTAATTTCAAAATTGGTTCTAAATAGTTACCAATTCTGGTACGATTGATTTTTGAGGCGCCTCTTACCGGAAGAGGCGCCTTATTTTGAGTAGAAAGGCGGGAACAATATGGATCATTCAGCAATTTTACCAAACGGAAAAGCCTTTGAATTTTGGGAGGTTCCGGTAACTTATAAAAAGGAAATTCATGTTAATCAGAATCACCCTATGGCGGATGATGCAAATGAGGGTACTTTGGAGAAACCGCTGAAAACAATTAATGCTGCTGCAAAGCTGGCAACAGCAGGCAGCCGTGTTCTGATTCATGGCGGGGAATATCGGGAGTGTGTGCACCCAACAGCCGGAGGAACATCTCCGGAGAATATGGTAAGTTTTGAAGCTTATGGAGACGATGAGGTTGTTATTAAGGCCTCTGAATTAGTTACAGATTTTAACCCCAGCACCGGTTGGCGTGTTCAGGGGAATTTTAAAGATGAAATAGACAGGGAAAAAATCCGCATATGGGAATATCGCCTGAATCCAGAACTTTTCAAAGGATATAACCCGTTTTGTGCGGTTAATATATTACACGACAGGTTATTTATTGAATATGAAAAAACAGATATGACTACTTATCTGAACCGAAGAGGAATGATTTTCTGTGATGGAAAACCTCTGCAGCAGGTGGCTTTATATAATCAGATGTCCAAATGTCAGGGAAGCTACTGGGTAGAAGCCAATGGACAGACAGTTCATTTCCGTCTGCCGGGAGATGCAGATCCTTCAGACCATAAGATTGAGATTACATGCAGAGAGCAGTGCTTCGCACCGGAGCTCCCCTTCCTTTCTTATATTAAAGTAAAGGGAATTACCTGTGCCCATGCGGCTACAGGAGCACCGGTTCCTCAGCGGGGAGCTCTTTCCTGTTACAGAGGCCACCACTGGATCATCGAGGACTGCACCATTGACTGGTCCAATGCGGTAGGCATCGATGTAGGAAATGAATGCTGGCATCACGAACTGATTCCGGGACAGGTGATCGGTCACAGCGTAGTGAGAAGATGCACAATCAAAGATGCGGGAGTATGCGGCATCGCCGGACTTTTTGCTGCTCATATGCTGATCGAGGACAACCTGATCGAGGGAACGGGCTGGCAGAAAATGGAGCTTTCCTGGGAAGCAGGAGCTATCAAGCTTCATAACAGTGTAGATGGCCTGATCCGTCACAATGTGTTTCGGAATACATTCCGGGCGGATCATATTTGGCTTGATTGTGGAAACGAAAATAACCGAATTACAGGAAATCTGTTCCTGGATGGCAAGGAGCAGAGAGAAGCTATCTTTATTGAGTGTACAAGAGATGGAATCAACCTGATCGATAACAACATTATCTGGAATGTAGAGGGACGTTTTGATCCGAAGAAGATTCCGGTTGAGCCTGGATCAACCGGCTGGTACAAGATGGAAGAACATGATGTCGTGAACGGTTACGGTATTTATGGCGAAGGCACGGATCACCTAAGAATTGTGAATAATCTCATAGGAAACTGCCGCAGTGCAGGATATTTCGCAAAGCCTGTTTCATTCCGGGCGGAAGGAATGAACAGAGGCGGAACTTCTGTGGATGCAGAGCTTATCAATAATATTTTCTATCATTGCGAGGAGGCGGCCATAAAGATGCCCACCAAGGCCAACAAGGCAGAGGGTAATTGCTACGTAAAGGAAGAGGGCGGTTACCTGAGAATCCTTTATCCACAGCCGCCGGTATGCCTGCATCTTCCTGCCTGGCAGGAATTCTACGGCTTTGACCTGCAAGGACAGGAGGCCTGGTTTGACGTTGATGTTGATACAGAAAAGCTGACTTTTACCTGCAGAAAGGCGGCAAAGAAACCCTTTGCGTTCCCGGGTGAACTGGAGAAAAGAAATTTTGTATTTGAACCGGAAAAGACGCGATCAGTAGATGCGAGTGCATTGATACAGGCAGATTTTTATGGAATAGAAATTGAGAACGGAAGATGCCTGCCGGGACCTTTTGCAGAGCTTGATCCTAATAGGATTTATGACATTGATCCCAGAAAGAAATAGTAAAATTAGCGGAGGTAGGAATTATGCTGAGAACAGTACAGACAGAAAATGGATGGGTGAAAGGTATTGAAGCCGCAGACCCTAGGATAACAGCATTTAAGGGAATCCCTTTTGCGGCTCCTCCGGTAGGAGAGAACAGATGGAGAGCACCCCAGCCCTGTGAAGACTGGGATGGAGTTCGTGAATGCTATCGCTTTGCTCCGATTTCCATGCAGAGCGTCCCGGGAATCGGTGATAACGTGTATATCCGTGAGTGGCATGTGGATCCGGAAATTGCCATGGATGAGGACTGTCTGTATTTGAACGTATGGACAGGTGCTAAAGAAGTAACAGAAAAACAGCCGGTTTTGGTATGGTTTTTCGGAGGAGGACTCCAGTGTGGATATCCTGCCGAAATGGAATTTGACGGAGAGAGAATTGCACGTCGCGGCGTGGTTGTTGTAACGGTAAACTACCGGGTTAATGTTTTTGGATTTTTGGCACATCCTCAGCTGACAGAGGAGCAGCCTGACGCACCGACTAATTTTGGAAGTCTGGATCAGCAGGCAGCACTTCGATGGGTACAGAGAAATATTGCTTTCTTTGGTGGAGATCCGGGTAATGTGACCATTGCAGGACAGTCAGCCGGAGGCGGAAGTGTTATGAGCCAGATGGCATGTATGGATAATGAAGGCTTATTTCATCGTGCAGTAGTGATGAGTGCAATGATTCGCTCTCCTTATCAGGTTGGAGGAATCGGAGTGCCGGAGGAATTGTGGCATGCTGAGGAAAACGGACAGCATTTTCTTTCTTTCCTGGGCTGCTCAACTATTGAGCAGGCTCGTAAGCTGGATGCGGCTACGATTCGTGACAAGTATGAGGAATATACCAAAATATTTCCGGCTATGTTTACCGTATTGGATCACAAGTTCTGTGTAGGTGACCCAATGGTTCTTTTCATGGAAGGCAAGCATGTAAATGTTCCCGTTATGTCTGGAAATACTTCAGATGAATTTCCCAGTTATATAGAAGCTTCCTCAAAAGAAGATTTGAAAAAGAAAGCAGAAGAGATTTTCGGAAAGAATGCTGAGACCTTTTTGCGCTTTCCCGAGGCAATGCAGGAGGATTCTGATGGAAAGTATGCGAAGGTAAACGGAATTGAATGTACGATCAAGTGTCTTTTTTCAGAGAAAAAAAGTGCAGGTGAAAAAAAGCCCTACTATTATTACAGGTTTGATCCGGATATTCCAGGATGGGATAATGCCGGAACCTTCCATTCTGTAGATTTATGGTTTTTCTTTGAAACACTGGCGAAATGCTGGAGACCCTTTGTGGGGCAGCATTACGATCTTTCCAGAATGATGTGCAATTACTGGGTGAATTTCATAAAAACAGGTGATCCAAACGGCAATGATGCGGACGGAAAGCCAATGCCCTACTGGTATCCATATGAAAAAGAAAAGCCCTGTGAGATGATCTTCATGTCAGATAGACCGGTAGTGAACTGCGGATGGGTGACACCCTTTAAGGAATTTTTACAAGAGCAGATCAAGAAAACCCTTCCGATAGGAAAGGTTTTCCATAAAGAATGGCTGGAGCCGATATGGGAAGGCGAGTATTGCTTCCGGGAAACCTTTGCAGCAGTTGCTGATGAGAATGGATGCAGGGCTTCTTTCCTGTGGACTCCAAAAGAAGTTTTGTCCGTAGAAAGCTATGACGGGGAAACAGTATATGAAGAGGGGATCGATTACCTTGTAGAGGGAGATGAACTGGTAATTCCTGAAGGGAGTCATATACCGGTAACCGGATGGGATACCTTCCTCTATCCGGACTTTGATACGGCAAAGAAGGCAGGAGAAGCAAGCGAATTTGCAAAAGATTTCGGTCCGCTAGTGACTACCAACGGAAAATTCTTAAACCTATGTGCCATAGGCAATCCGAAGCTTGTTACAGAGAAACAGATCGCAGTTACCTATAAGGCAACGAAGAAGGAGTTACTTTCCGCTCCGGAAAGTCAACTGGACAAACTGCCGAAGCTCTCTGCAAAGCTGGAAGTAGGAGAACCCGTTAAGATCGTTTTGTATGGGGACAGCGTGTGCTGTGGCTGTGACTGCAGCGGTATGTATGGACAGAAGCCGGGACAGCCTACCTGGGCAGAGCTGCTGTTCCATCAGATGGAGGAAAAATGGCAGAGTCCGGTATGCTTCCACAACACATCGGTAGGAGGAGTGGATTCCGAATGGGCGATCGAAAATTCATCCCAGCGTGCAGCCAACTTCCATCCGGATCTGGTAATTCTGGGCTTTGGAATGAATGACCGTTGCGGTATGGAAGAATACAGAAATAAAACACGCAGACTCATGGAGGCAATCCGGAAGGTTAGTCCGAAAACGGAATTTTTATTGATTGCTTCTACGCTTCCCAATGAACTGGCTGCTACGGAGCCACACCATTTCTGGGCACATCAGGATGAATACAGTGAAAGTCTGAAGGGCTTAGAAGGTATGGGAGTTGCTATAGCAGATATACAGGCAGTTCAAAAAGAAATCGGAAAGAGAAAAAGATACATTGATATAACCGGAAACTGGTTAAATCACCCCAATGATTATCTTGCCAGAATTCTGGCACAGGTAGTGATCAAAACTCTAGGAATGTAAAAAAGGAGCCTGCAATGAGCAAGTTAAAGATTAAAACAAAGGAAAGACGATTTGAGACAGCCAGGGATTTATACGGAATCTTTTTTGAAGACATTAACCGTGCCGGAGACGGAGGACTTTATCCGGAAATGCTTCGAAACAGAAGCTTCGAAGATTCCGTTTTACCGGAGGGTTATATACAGCAGGAGGATGGCGTCCATGTAAAAACCGTATCCGGATGGCTGGATGAGTTTTGCAACGGAGAAGGCTTATGCCGCTGGGTAAAGGGCAACAATATTCCGGAAACAGAAATACCGGCATGGTATACACACAATGCAAAGATGGAGCTGGAACTGACGGATACCCTGAATGAACATCGGGACGCAGCTCTGCGTATGCAGTTTGAAAAGGACGGATCTCTGACTAATACCGGTTACTGCGGTATATCCGTAAAGGCTGGAGAAAGTTACTCTTTGTATTTATTTGCAAAAGCAAAGGAAGAAATAGGACTGGATGTAGCGATCGAATACCAGGGAAAAGTACTGGCTGGAAACAGTCTGGTGGTTTCCGGTCAGGAGTATACAAGATATGACATGAAGCTGACAGCAGCTGAGGATTGTCATGAGGCACAGCTTACTATTTCCTGCAAAGAAGGCGGAGAGGTTCTGCTTGGATTTATTTCACTAATGCCTGACAATACCTACATGGGGCATGGACTAAGAACAGATCTTGTAGAAAAGCTTAAGGGAATGAGTCCAAAGTTTATGCGTTTCCCCGGAGGCTGTATTGTGGAAGGAACGACACCGTCCACAGCGATGAGATTTCGGGATACGGTAGGTCCGGCATGGGAAAGACCCAGTAAGCTGTTTGTATGGCATTACAGAAGTACATTAGGACTTGGCTTTCATGAATATCTGCAGCTTTGCGAGGATCTGGGGATGGAACCCCTGTATGTATGTAACTGCGGAATGACCTGTCAGGGAAGAAAGAGTGTCCTTCTGGAAGGAGAGGCTCTTGATGAAATGGTACAGGATACACTGGATGCCATTGAATATGCTATCGGCTCTAAGGAAAGCAAATGGGGAAGGCTTCGTGCTTCTATGGGGCATCCGGAACCCTTTAAAATGACCTATCTGGAAATTGGTAATGAAAACTGGGGTCCTGATTATGAAAAGCGTTACAACATGATTTATAAGAAGGTAAAGGAACTGTATCCCCAGATTAAAACCATAGCCAATGAGCATGTAGAGAAAAATGGTTGTCCTGCCGAGTGCGTGGATGAACATTTTTACAATACAACAGAGTTCTTTGCGGAACGTGTAAATTATTATGATGACTACGATCGTAAGGGACCAAAAATCTTTGTAGGAGAGGTGGCTGTAAACGAAGGCAACTATATGGGAAAGTTGTATGCGGCTCTGGGAGAAGCGGCTTTCCTTATGGGTATTGAGAAAAATCAGGATATCGTAACATTGGCCTCTTATGCTCCATTATTTGAAAATGTAAATTACAGAGCGTGGTATCCTAATCTGATTCGTTTCAATAATCATCAGAGCCTTGGAATTCCTACTTATTATGTCTGGAAAATGTTCGGTGAAAATCGTGGAGAATATGTGGTGCGATCCGAAGATGAGGGAGGACGTGTTTATCGTCCGAGAACCGGAATGGCATCTTTGAAATCCAATAAGGAACTTCGGTTCAGAAATCCCATTTGGAATGGAGAAGAAGCAAAGATTACTCATGAATTAATGGGACATGTGCAGGATACAGAGGATGGCCGCCTGCTTCAGCTTCCGGATGAGGAGCAGAAAAAGGAATTTCACAGTATTCTGGAATGGGCTGATGAGACCAAGAGCTTTGTGGTATTTGGAGAAGAAGACCAGACTTATGGAAGATTTGAGACCGATATTTTTGTTGAGGAAAATGCTTACTTCGAGCTGGGTATATTCAGTGCCAGGGTGGTTCGTTCCTATTATGAGGATCAGCTCGTGATTACGGCCGGAGTGGAAAAAGAATGGGATGCAGCTCTGGTACGTCCGTTCCTTTGGAAGGTTAATGGAGGACAATGTTCACTGGAAGAGTTTGGCTATATGCATGACAACAAGCTGACTGAGGACTTTGCTATTTCAGTAAAACCGGGAGAATATCACCGTTTTGGATATGAAACGGACGGAAAACAGATTCGCCTGTATGTTGACGGTGAGCTTCAGAAGGAAATTTCGATTCCCTACGGACCTGCTTTTGTTTCGGTAGTAACTGACACCAAGGATGAAATCATTATTAAGGCGGTTAATTTTGCAGGAGATGTGGATCCGGTTTCCATTACACTGGACTGTCAGGTACAGGGCGACTATATCGTAACACTTCTTAGCGGTGAAAAGGGGGACGAAAACAGCTTTGAAGAGCCGGAGAAGGTGAAGAATATTACCGTGAACATGCATGGCGCTTCCTCAGAGTTCGTATACGAGGCACCGCCATATTCTGTCAGTGTTTTGCGATTGAAGAAGTGCGAAGCGTTTTAGAGGTTGACGCTGAACAGAAGATAAGAGAATAGAAAGACAAATTTTATGAATTTACTGGTAAAAGACAAATGTTTTTATAAAAAAATGGCAGTTATCGCCATTCCGATTTCCCTGCAGAGCATGATCACCATCGGTGTCAATATGACTGATACCGTCATGGTGGGAAAGCTTGGGGAAACCTCGCTTTCTGCTACGGCTCTGGCTAATCAGTTTGTGAATATATACCAGATCTGCTGTATGGGAATCGCCATGGGAGCCAGCGTGCTGACCTCAAGATTCTGGGGAATGCAGGATATTACTTCTCTGAAAAAGACCATAACCCTGATGCTGCGGCTTTGCATCGTACTTGCGGTTCTGTTTATGCTGCCAACCATATTGATCCCTCAGTTGCTTATGAGGATGTATACCAGTGACAGTGCGGTAATTGCGCAAGGAGTTCAATATTTTAAGTGGATGGTATACTGCTATCTTCTGCAGGGAATGACCATGACCTGTACGATTGTGCTTCGAAGCGTCGGGCAGGTGAATTTTCCGCTCTTTACATCCATAGGTTCTTTTTTTGTAAATATATTATTCAACTATATGTTTATATTCGGCAAGCTGGGAGTTCCCAGGATGGAAGTAGAAGGTGCAGGAGTGGGAACACTGATTGCCAGAGTATTTGAATTTTCGCTGATATGTGGATATTTTTTGTTTGTAGATCGCAAGATCGGCTATCGACTGAAGGATTTGCGGATGAAATGTAATTCCCTGATTAAGGATTATGTTTCTATCAGCATTCCGGTATTTGTTTCGGATTCACTGCTTGCTCTTGGTACTTCAGCGGTAGCAATGGTTATGGGAAGAATCGGAACGGGATTTGTATCGGCAAATTCAATAACAGTTGTTACACAGCAGCTTACGACCGTGGTAATTCAGGGAATCTGTCACGCCAGCTGCATTATGACCGGTCACACATTAGGCCATGGTGAACGGGAAAAGGCACAGCAGCAGGCCTGGACATTCCTGATTCTTGGCCTGGTAGTGGGCATTTTAGGCGGAGGTCTGATCAAGGTATTAAGCAGACCCATTATCGGACTTTACAATATAACACCTGAAACGGCTCAGATTGCCGGTGAGCTTATGGACGCCATCGCATTTATTGTTATTTTTCAGTCTATGAACAGCATTCTGACAAAGGGAGTGCTCCGTGGCGGTGGTGATACGAAATTTCTCATGGTGGCAGATATTATTTTTCTGTGGGCTGCGTCATTGCCCCTTGGAATTCTGGCGGGGCTGGTATGGCATCTGGATGCTTTTTGGATCTATGTTTTTCTGAAAATAGATCAGATTTGTAAATCGATATGGTGTGTATTCCGCTTGAGGAGCGGAAAGTGGATAAAAACTTTTTCAAAGGAGAAAATGAATCATGCAAAGTAAATTAAATCAGGCAATTACATTACATCCATTATTTTTTGACCCTGTTAACAAAAAGGCATTGCTGATAAAAAAGAATGGAAAGGAATTTGTTGGATATCAGGAAGATAGGCCGGGAATCATTGTAACAAAGGATAATGAGGTAATTTTTTCCATGTATGCACCGGATGCACAGAGCGTGGAGGTTTCGGGTGTGGGAGGAAGCATGGGAAAAGACAGAATTGTCCTCGAAAAGGATGCAGAGGGCTATTATACGAAAAAAGTGTCGGGCATTGCTCCCGGATTCCATTATCATGACTGGTATGTGGATGGAGTGCAGGTTCGCAACCCCATTGCTCCCTTTTGTTATGGATGCTTTGGGGCAAAGAATTTCTTTGAACTTCCGGAACCGGGGCAGGATTTCTGGTTTATCAAAGATGTTCCTCATGGAGATGTGCAGCTGCATAAGTATGTAAGCAGCGTAAACGGACATATGAAGAGCTGCTATATTTATACACCGCCCACCTATCAGCAGGGAAACAAAAATTATCCGGTTCTCTATATTATGCATGGTGTTGGAGAGAATGAGACCGGATGGATCTGGAATGGGAAGCTGAATTTCATCATGGACAATCTGATTGCGGAAGGAAAATGCCGGGAAATGATTGTGGTTTCCTGTTGTAATTATGCTTTCTGTGAGGGTGAACAGGCCGTATTTTATCCGGGAGACTTTGACAGTGAGCTTACAAAGGATTGCATCGGATACACAGATACACATTTTCGTACCATTTCAGACAGGAAGCACAGAGCAGTTGCGGGTCTTTCACTTGGATCTGCACAGGCGCTTCTTGCTGCCGCAAATCATCCGGATTTGTTTGGCGCACTGGGTATTTTCTCCGGAGTACGTACCGATGAAATGAAGAGACTGATCGTCCAGAATAAAGAGTGGCCTATGGAAAGGGTATTTTTAGGCTGCGGCAATGGAGAAACTGAGCTTAAGGAAAAGCAGGAGAAATTTCTTGCAGACTGTGAAGAAGCAGGGGTACCGGTTACCCACAAAACTTATACCGGCTATCATGAGTGGCATGTATGGAGAGAGTGCCTGAGAGATTTTGCGCAGTTGATTTTCAAAAATCCTAAGGAGGACATTTGCACAGACTCCGCAGATAACAATCGGAAGGTTGAATGGAAAGAACAGGTGATGTCAGTTGAAATGCTTGATCAGCAGACCTGGCGGGAGGATATGCTGTTCTTTGATCCTATATATAAGGGACTTGTATTTGAGGTCGATCAATTGGGACAGCCTGCCGGACGCTATGTTGATGTTGCTCCGGGACAACAGGTGACTGCACCTGGAACAGCAGTATTCCGTATTCCTGCAAAGGGTGCCCGAAAGGTAGAGGTTGATCTGTGGGGAGTAGGGAAATATGAGTTGATTCCGGAAACGGGGGATGCATCCACATCTGAATTTTGGGTGGGTGAAGTAACAGGCATCGAACCGGGATTCCATTATTATACCTGCCAGGTAAATGGCACAACGGTAGTAAATCCCGATGCACCGGCTGGTTATGGGGGTTTTCGGGTTGTAAATTTCCTGGAAATGCCGGAAGAGGATTTTGAAGAATACAGGCTGAGCCAGGTTCCTCACGGTACAGTACATATGCAGTATTATAAGTCGGAACGGACCGGAAGGTGGAAGCTTTGCTATGTTTATACTCCACCCAAATATGACGAAAATCCCGAAAAACGTTATCCGGTACTTTATTTACAGCACGGAGGCGGAGAAGACGAGATGGGATGGCTCTGGCAGGGTAAAATTGCTCATATTGCGGATAACCTTCTGGCAAAGAATGAAATGAAGGAAATGATCATTGTAATGAATACGGGATATTCCTTTCCTGAGGAGGGAGAATATCATCCGGGGTTTGGAGCGTTTCTTGAAGAATTCCCGGAAAGCGGTATTGGAATAATAGACAGATCCTTCCGGACGATACCGGATCGAGAGCACCGTGCCATGGCAGGACTTTCCATGGGAGGAATGCAGACTCAGAAAATTGTGTTTAAGCATCCTGAGTTATTTTCGGCAGCGGGCATTTTTTCCGGTGGTTTGGTTGTTCAGGATGAAGAGGATGATTATAGGGACGTGCTGTTGGATAAAGAAAAGTTCAAGGAACGTTTCGTACTTCTTTTTGTGGCCTGTGGAACGAAAGAGCCATTTTATGAGAAGACCAGGGAAAATGCAGATCGGGTTCTGGAGGCAGGAGTACCTATCGAGACCTTCTGGGATTACGGTTATCATGACTGGACCTTCTGGAGACATTGTGCTGTACGGTTTTTAAGGCAATTATTTGTCTGAATGTAACTGTTCAGTACCTTCACAGTTACGTTATTTTAAAAGCGGCATGACCTATTTATCGCCAGGTTTATGCCGCTTTTTATATTAGACATCAACAGAAAATTAAAATTCATTTACAGATAATCAAATTCGCTTTATACTGGATATAGTATTTTGCGAAAGGCGGATTTTTATGAAAATCAACATCTATTATGGCGGACGGGGACTGATGGATGACCCGACACTTTATGTAATTAATAAGATGCAGTCCGTTCTTGAAGAGCTTCATGTTGAGGTGGAGCGCTATAATCTGTATGAACTGAAAAATACGATTCCTACACTTCCGCAGACCCTGAAGGAAGCAGATGGAATTATTCTGGCAACGACGGTGGAATGGCATGGAATTGGTGGATATATGTCACAGTTCCTCGATGCCTGCTGGCTATACGGGGATAAGGAAAAGATTGCAGGCATTTATATGTGTCCGGTTGTAATGTCTACAACCTATGGCGAGCGTGAAGGAAAGCTGGATCTGGCAGTTGCCTGGGAAATTCTCGGAGGGCTTCCGTGTACCGGGGTCTGTGGCTATATTGCAGATACAGCAATTTTTGAAGAAAACGAATCCTATGGCATGATAATTGAGAAAAAGGCAGAAAATTTATATCGCACAATTAATCAGAAGGTAGTATGTCTTCCTGCCAGTAATCAGGCAGTTAAGAAAATGGTTTCTATCACTAAAAATGATGATCTCACGCCTCAGGAATTTGAACAGCTATCCCAGTATGCGGCAGATGACAGCTATGTGAAGCGCCAGAAGGAAGATATTCAGGAGCTGGCAAGTATGTTCCGGGATATGCTGGAGAATCAGGAAGTAGAAGATAAGAGGGAAGAATATATTCAGGAGTTTAAGAGCCACTTTGCTCCGCAGGCAGGCTTTGCAGCTTCTTATCAGATCACAGTTGCAGGTAAAAGAAAACCATTTATAATTGAAGTTTCCGGAGCGGAAAGCAATTGCTATTATGGTACGGCCGCTAATCCGGATGTTGAAATACAGATCAGTCATGAGACCATGGATGACATCATTTATGGAAGAATGACATTTCAAAGGGCATTTATGGGAGGAAGTATTAAGGTGAAGGGCGATTTTAAGATACTCCGTACACTGGATCAGATTTTCCCTTTTATGGAATCTTCCCTATAGAATAAGAAAAGAGGTTAAGACGATGAAAGATGATTGTATTTTCTGCAAACTGGCAAATGGAATTATTCCTACAAGAAGTATTTATGAAGATGAGAATTTTAAGGTGATATTGGATGCGGCACCTGCTACCAGGGGACACGCGTTGATTTTACCAAAGGAACATGCAGCAAACCTTTATGAGCTTCCGGATGAAACAGCAGCAAAGGCATTTGTGCTTGCCAGGAAGCTGGCAACGGATATGACGAAGAAGCTTTCCTGCGACGGCTTTAATGTGGTTCAGAACAATGGTGAAATTGCCGGACAGACCGTTTTTCATTTCCATATTCATCTGATCCCCAGATATAAAGATGATCAGCAGAATTTAACATGGGAACAGCATACCTATGAGGATGCCACAATGGATGAAATCGAAAGGATTCTTAAGGAAGTATAAAGCATGCGTACAATACATACAGAGGAAATTATTTCGAATATCAGACAGATGTGCATAGAAGCGAACCATATGCTGACACCGGATATGCAGAAAGCACTGGAATGTGCGGTTGCAGATGAGAAGTCTACAATTGGTCAGAAGGTATTGGGTCAGCTTCAGGATAATCTGCAGATTGCACAGGAGGATACCATACCCATCTGTCAGGACACGGGTATGGCAGTTGTTTTTCTGGAAATTGGGCAGGATGTTCACTTTGAAGGCGGTTCTTTGACGGATGCGATCAATGAAGGAGTGCGTCAGGGATATGTGGATGGTTATCTGCGTAAATCTGTAGTGAAGGATCCATTGATCCGCGAGAATACGAAGGATAATACACCGGCGGTCATTCATTATGATCTTGTGCCGGGGGATAAGGTAAAGATCACCGTTGCACCGAAGGGATTTGGCAGCGAAAATATGAGCCGGATATTTATGTTGAAGCCGGCAGACGGGATCGAAGGTGTTAAGAATGCTATTCTTACTGCAGTTAAGGATGCAGGACCGAATGCCTGTCCGCCTATGGTCGTTGGCGTCGGGATTGGCGGTACGTTTGAAAAGTGTGCCCTGCTTGCAAAGAAAGCATTGACACGTCCGGTGGGTGAGAGGTCTTCCATTCCTTATGTGAAGGAGCTTGAAGAAGAACTGCTTGCGACAATTAACCGGCTTGGAATCGGTCCCGGAGGACTTGGGGGAAGTACGACCGCACTGGCAGTAAATATTGATACGTATCCGACACATATTGCAGGACTTCCGGTAGCAGTCAATATCTGCTGTCACGTGAACCGCCATTGTGTGAGGGAATTATAGAATAGAAGCAGCTGTCCGAAAAGAGTGAACAGCTATGAACAGAAAGGCCGTTTATGGAAAGACATATTAACGTTCCGTTTGATGCAGATATTGTAAAAGAGTTGAAAGCAGGAGATTACGTGTATCTTACCGGGACAATATATACAGCACGGGATGCTGCACATAAAAGAATGTATGAAGCCCTTAAGAATGGAGAAGCGCTGCCTTTTGATATCGAAGGGAATGTTATTTATTATATGGGACCATCTCCGGCAAGAGAAGGCCGTCCGATTGGATCTGCAGGTCCGACAACAGCAAGTCGTATGGATAAATATACGCCGGCACTTCTTGAGCTTGGCATGCGTGGAATGATTGGCAAGGGACGCAGGACAGAGGCAGTGCGTGAAAGCATGATGAAAAATCAGGCTGTTTATTTTGCTGCGGTTGGCGGCGCAGGTGCATTATTGTCAAAATCGATCCTGCAGGCAGAGGTGATTGCCTATGAAGATCTTGGAACAGAAGCAATCCGCAAGCTGGAGATAAAGGATTTTCCGGTTATTGTAGTAATGGACTGTGAAGGAAATAATCTGTACGATATGGCAATCGAACAGTACAAAGAGATATAAAGGAGAACGTCTGTCATGCGGATTGCATTAATGGTAGTACGTATTTTTTTTAAAGCCATCGTCTATTTTGTCCAGATATCGTATTGTGGACACAGCAGGAAGGTAACCTTTGAACAGGCATATCGTATTATTCAGGATGCGGCAAAAAATGCTAACCGCGCAGGAAGAGTAACGGTTGAAGTTCATGGAGAAGAAAATATTCCGAAAGAGGATGGTTTTATTTTCTTTCCAAATCATCAGGGAATGTTTGATGTGCTTGCGTTTCTTGCGACCTCACCCAGACCGTTTACCTTTGTATTTAAGAAGGAGGCAGCAAATCTGCCTCTTGTGAAGCAGGTGGTCAGGGCACTTCACGCCTATGCGATTGACCGTGAGGATATTCGGCAGTCCATGACTGTTATTCAGTCGATGACAGAGGATGTGAAGAATGGAAGAAATTTTCTGATCTTTGCTGAAGGAACCAGAAGCCGGCAGGGAAATAAGCTTCTTGATTTTAAGGGAGGAAGCTTTAAGAGTGCGACGAAAGCGAAGTGTCCGATTGTGCCCTGCGCCTTAATTGATTCCTTTAAGCCATTTGATGAAAACTCGATTAAACCGGTTACTGTAAAATTGTTTTATCTTCCTCCTATGTATTATGAAGAATATAAGGATATGAAAACGGTTGAAATTGCAGCTGAAGTAAAGAGAAGAATTGAGCAGGTTCATATGGAGGAAGGCTGTGAATAAATTATCCAAGAAATCAATCCGGATAGGTGCCGGGATTCTGGCAATTCTTATTTTAATGGCAGGGCTGCTGGTTTTTATAGGAAGAAAGTATAGTATGCGCGGAGAACTTGAAACGCTGCGCATTGAAACCCGGGAGATGAATCAGGATTTTAGTGAAGAATATCAGAAGAAGGATACCTTTAGTGAGTATAGCGAATCCATTCGCCAGAAAAAGGCAGTGAATAAAGAAGGATTTATGCCAATTGAGGAAATTCGTGTGAAGTTAAAGGAGCTTCCGGATCATTTTGCCGAGATTGCACAGAGAGATGATCTGTTTGCAATTACCTATGGATCAGCCAGAGTCGGCCAGCAGCTTTGGGAGACGTTTCTTTCGGATATTCGTTTCGAAACACCTTCTCAGGTGATTTTGACCCAGTTCACGGTAGAAGAAGATCCTATTTATTATTTTATCGAGTATAATGGGGATTCCTTTCATATTGTCGTGGACAGTACCCGGGACGGATATGACGATGAAAGCGGATATACAGAGGGATTTTGGAATTATCTCAAAGTCGAGGGCTATGCAGAGAAAGATGGTTCTATTACAGAATATGCCTTTTTGTGTGACAGCAATGAGCTTACCTACCGGATGGTACAGGATTATTATGCAGGAAATACATCTGCCGGAATGGAAGAACCTTCGGTATGGGATTTTTATATCCGCAGTATTCCACAACAGGAATTTGAAGAGCGCAGAGACCGGATTAACCCGGATGATCATTATGCGGTGAGAACCTATAGCGGTTATGCAGATATTCATCCGGTATATGCGGCGGGAAACGCTTATAAGGATTATGATAAGGATGGCATTCTTGATCGCATTTACAGAAAATATACTGTGGAAGAAAATGGAAAAGAGTCAGTTAAAGTATATTGCTTTTTTGGAAGTGGAAATACTATGGAGTTGGAGGATGACCTATGGGGAGATGTATTTGCCACACAATGTCTTGACTTTAATGAAGATCAAACCAGAGATATCTGTTTTGTACAGCATTTAAATACACAGGACGGATTGCAAAGCAGAGTAACTATTTATGTGGCTTCTGGGGATACTTATGAGATTCTTCCGTTTTCAGAAGATGTGTATATAAGCAGCATGCCACAGGATACAAATCGTGGACTGGAACAATACAGTGCATCGGCTATTGAGGTATTCCAGGATCGCGATGGAACGAATGCCTTGCGTTGTGGAGGGACAATTGTGCATGGTCAGGTGACATATCAGGTACGTTGGACGTTATATTATCATGATGGAGAATGGCATATTCGTGATATAAAAGAGACGGAAGCTGAAGTTGTACAGGAAGAAACATAATCGTTTGACAGCAAGGGAAACCTGTGATATAGTACGTCACATAAAACCCCTCGGGGAAGTGGATTTTTCAGGAGAGATCTTTTTTCGCCACGCAGTGTTATCACTGCGTGGCGCTTTTTGTGCAGAGCACTTAGTGAAAGCGAGCCGAAGGCGAAGCTTGAACTTAGTGCGAGCCATACCTGTGCACTTAGAGAGAGCGAGCGTGAGCGAAGCACGAACTTAGTGCATAGGTAGTGTGTGCAAAAGAAAACCAAATAGTAACAAGGAGACTTGGTAACAATGGATCAGAATTTCATGAAGGAAAAGAAAATACTTCCGCTGGTAATTTCGATGTCGCTTCCGATGGTAATATCGATGGCAGTGAATTCCCTGTACAATATTGTGGACAGCTATTTCGTGGCCAAAATCAGTGAGAATGCGATGACGGCTCTTTCCCTCGTTTATCCGGTTCAGAATCTGATGACTGCGATTGCAGTGGGCTTTGGTGTCGGCATGAATGCCAGAGTAGCCTTCTGTCTTGGTGCGGGAGATAAGAAGCAGGCAGATCAGACAGCGGTCACAGGACTTCTTTTAGGTATTCTTCATGGAGCTGCTCTGATGGTGGTCTGCATGCTGGGAATGCCGAAATTCCTGTCTCTATTTACAGATAACGAAGAAATCATCCGCATGGGACTCGTATATGCGAAGCGTGCATTCCTGTTTTCAGTGATTATCATGCTTGGCATTTCCATGGAAAAGATTTTCCAGGCAGTTGGCAGAATGAAGGTTTCCATGATCAGTATGATGTGCGGCTTTATAGCCAATATCGTACTGGATCCATTAATGATCTTTGGAATCGGTCCTTTTCCACAGATGGGAATGGCGGGGGCTGCCTATGCAACCGGAATCGGACAGACCATAACTTTACTTGTTTATATCCTCTTTCATATGTTCCGGCCACTGCCGGTTTCCTTTGGAACGAAGAATATTTCCTTTAACCGTGAACTGATGCAGAAGCTGTATGCGGTGGGAATTCCGGCCTCTTTAAACATGGCATTGCCTTCCCTGCTGATTTCTTCCCTGAATGGAATTCTTTCAATGTTTTCAGAAACTTATGTGCTGGTGCTTGGTGCGTACTATAAGCTGCAGACTTTTATCTATCTTTCAGCGAATGGAATTATCCAGGGGATCCGTCCTCTGGTCAGCTTCAATTATGGAGCAGGAGAGAGGAAGCGTGTGGAACAGATTTTCCGGACAGCTTTGTATCTTACAGCTGGTGTTATGGCGGTTGGGATGCTGCTTTCCTTCCTGATTCCCGGACAGATGATCGGTTTATTTGTCTCGAATCCGGAAACGATAAAGATTGGCGTGATGACACTTCATATCATCAGTCTTGGATTTATCGTGTCGGCGGTTTCGGTTACCTGCTCCGGAACACTGGAAGGACTTGGAATGGGAATGGCTTCTTTAATGATTTCTTTATCGAGATATGTGGTGGTCATTATTCCGGCCGCGTTTCTTTTAAGCAGGGTATGGGGAGCGGACGGAGTGTTTTATGCATTCCCGGTGACAGAGCTTGCAACAGCAGTGTTTGCTTTTGCAATTTTTCGTAAAAGCTATAAGGTATAATCCATAAAAATGTAAGGAGAATCATAGCCGTGGAGGTATGGAACAGGTGCGAAAAATTTTACAATGGGAAATGCGCAACACATCGTTCGACAAAAAACGATTTCAAGTTTTTAACAGACTACTCATTTTGACATGGGAAAATTGTGGAAAACCTTGATAAATCCGCATTTTAATCCAAATTTACCTTGACAAATAAAGGTAAAAACGCTATATATAATAATAGACGTTCGTAAAGGGGCAGATCGTTCCATCGTCACTGGATATCGCATATAGGATATCGAAGAATACACTCAAATAAACAGGAGGAAGTTCAAATGAACAAAACAGAATTAGTTGCAGCTATGGCTGATGCAGCCGGCTTATCCAAGAAAGACGCAGAAAAGGCATTAAAGGCATTTACAGATGTTGTTGCAGAAGAACTCAAGAAGGATGGAAAGGTTCAGTTAGTTGGATTCGGTACATTCGAAGTATCCAAGAGAGCAGCAAGAGAAGGAAGAAATCCTCAGACAGGTAAGACCATGAGCATTCCTGCTTCTAAGGCTCCTAAGTTCAAAGCTGGTAAGGCTTTAAAGGATTCCATTAACTAATATTGTTTGGAACGATTCGGAGTGTCGCTGCTATGCAACGGCACTCTTTTCATGTAGAGCACTTAATGAGAACGAGCCGAAGGTGAAGTTCGAATTTAGTGCGAACGGTACCAGTGCACTTAATGAGGGCGAGCGGGGCGAAGACCGAATTTAGTGCATCGGGCATAAGTAGAGGCTTGTAACGAGAAAACAAGCGGCTCCAAAGGAGACATTTGGTTTTCTTGCACCAATAACGAACATGCGTCTGATGTAAATCAGACAGGAGTGCGAAGCACGGGCATGTGAGTTAAAATGAATATAAAGACGAGGGAAATATTATATGAGACTCGACAAATATTTAAAGGTATCACGTTTAATTAAAAGAAGAACCGTAGCCAATGAAGCCTGCGATGCAGGAAGAGTGCTGGTGAATGACAAGCCGGCCAAGGCATCCACGAATGTTAAAGAAGGAGATACCATTACGATTGCTTTTGGTAATAAGGATGTGAAGGTGGAGGTGCTCTCGGTTCAGGAGGTAGTCAGAAAGGATGAAGCCAGGGAGCTGTTCCGATACCTGTAAGACATTGGCAGATTAGAAAGTTGTCATTTATTTTCCATGACGGACATATAGTTATTTAGAGTAAAGTGCAGGAGTCATGGAGGATGGAGGATAACACATCAATTAATAAAAAGGCGCATAAACTGATTCTTAACAACCGGAGATGCGGAAATCTTACAGGAGTAAGTGATGTTCTGTCGTTTGATGAGAATGAAATTATTCTGGAGACGGATCAGGGAATGCTTATGATGAAAGGAAAAGAACTTCATGTGAGCCGTCTGATGCTGGATAAAGGCGAAGTCGATATCGACGGACGGATTGACAGCGTAACTTATTCTGAACAGGGAAGCCGTACGGAACGGACAGAATCGTTCCTTGGCAGACTGTTTAAGTAAGGCGTATGAGTCAGGAAATCACAGAGGAACTGCTCCTTTTTTTTCATTCCTTTCTGACCGGAATTATCATGGCGGTGTTTTATGATGGACTGCTGATCATTAGGCGTGTGATCCGTCATGGACAGTTCTGGATTTCATTGGAGGATTTTTTCTTCTGGCTGATCTGTGCATGGGGCGTATTTCTTTTTCTGGTGGAAGAAAATAATGGTATTTTACGATGGTTTGCAATCGGTGGAGCTATATTGGGAGCATTTCTTTATAAGAAAACGGTAAGCAAATGTTACATAAATATTATGTCAACAATTGGGAAAAGCATTCTACACATACTATATCTTGTGGTTCAGAAAATCATGACACCTATAAATGTCGGAAAAGCCTGTATTTACAGGAAAAGCAAACGTCTGGAGCATCGTAATATAAAATTATTACGTTCTCTGAAAAAGAGGTTGACGGTTGGCATAAAATTACTTAAAATAACATTATGTAAACACACACAGAAATAGTTTTGTGGATACGGAGAGGTAAAATGGCCAGAAGAGCTGCATATAAAAAACGACGACAAAATAAAACAGGAATATTTCTGGTGACGCTGGTACTTCTGATGATGCTGGTTGTAGTAGGAATCAAGAGTATTGAGCTTCGGGAGAAGAAAGCCTATTATGCGAAGCGTGAGGAAGAGCTTGCTCTTCAGATTGAGCAGGAGGAGCAGCGGGCAGAGGAAATCAAAGAGTACGAGACCTACACGCAGACCAAGAAGTACATTGAAGAGGTTGCCCGTGATAAGCTCGGACTGGTATATGAAGGTGAGATCCTTTTTAAGGATGAGAATTAGATGACCATTTATATCCGATTGGATATGGATGGTCATTTTATGTTGCCATGCATATGAGAAAATGATCCAGTGGATCATTTTTGAGTAGAGCACTTAGAGAATGCGAGCCAAAGACTTATAGAAATTTTTATCAACACCTGAATACGACAAAATATACCGCTTTCCCTGTGTATAATGTTCTTTACGATGTCATAGCTTTATGTATCCAGCGTGACATTGCTTAAATAGAAGGGGTGAACGGACATGAAAAGACAACCGGATATGGATAAAGAATCCTTCGCAAGTATTTTGCCGGATTACGGGAAGAGAAAATTAATGACCTATGCTGATTCGATTCGGGAACTGGCTTTAAATCTGGAAGACAATGGGAATGAGGAACCGGGCGATAAAGAGTGCAGGGAAGCAGTAGACAGAAGAGCGATTCTCTGGCAGAAGAAGCTTTCAGAAAATAAAAGCCTGATGGTGGATCAGCTTCGGGAAATGTCCAAGATTATGATGGAGCTTGCCAAAGAGAACCGGAGATGTGTTCCCATGAGCAGCAGAAGATTCAAACAGATCGCCCATGCCTTTAAAGAAATGGAGCTTCAGCTGAAAAGTCTGTATCTGATTGAAAATGAAAACGGCCGTACTGAAATATCGGTAACACTGAAAGGTAAAGGCAAAAATCCGCTTTCCTCGGATGAGGTTGGAGATCTGCTGTCAGTGCTGCTTGGGACACATTTAAGCAGCAGACAGGATAATAAGTTCTTTTTGTCGGAGGGCTTTGAAACCCTGTATTATGTGGAAGAGTCCAGGTTTCATACCCTGACGGGAGTAGCAAAGGCTGTGAAGGAAACGGAACAGATTTCCGGAGATAATTACAGCTTTTTTGAAATGGAAACGGGAAATCTCACGGCAGTATTGTCGGACGGAATGGGCTCCGGGGATAAGGCCTGTGCCGACAGCACAATGGTGGTAGAGCTGGTGCAGCGCTTTTTAGAGGCAGGCTTTCAGATGGAAATGGCAATCCAGATGATTAACAGTATCCTGCTTTCCGGTGGGGAGCAGAGCAATATGTCAACGCTTGATGTATGCAGTCTCGATCTGTATAGCGGGGAATGTCATTTTATAAAGGTGGGAAGCTCCAGCTCCTATATTAAAAGGCAGCATCTGGTGGACCGGATCTCCTCCGGGAATCTGCCACTTGGTATTTTCCAGAAGCCGGATGTGGAAAGTATCGGACGCACCCTGATGGATGGGGACTATATTATTATGATTTCGGATGGTATACTTGATGCGCTGTCACAGGGAATCGGAGAAGATATGCTGTCGGAATTTATAGGAAGCCTTACGGTGGAAAATCCGGGAGAAATGGCGAATACTATTTTGCGATACTGCATTCAGCAGTCCAGAGGACATATCCGGGATGATATGACGGTTATGGTGATCGGTATCTGGGAACGGAATGTGGATGACCGGGCATCGTGACAGAACCGGACAAAGGGCTTTCCATTTCCTGCAAAATACATTATATTTAATGTATGGTTGAAGAAGTTTTGCAGTACATGACACAATATCATATGGTGGAATCGGGAGATGTAGTGATTACAGGTGTTTCAGGGGGCGCGGATTCGGTCTGCCTCCTTCTTGTGTTACAAAAGCTGGCAGCAGAGCTTTCTATATCGATAGAAGCAGTCCATATTAATCATGGCATCCGCACAGAAGCTGCCGGGGATGCGGAATTTGTCCGGAGGCTGTGTGAAGACCGGGGGATTCCTTTTCATCTGATCTGTGCAGATGTGGAGACACAGGCAAAGCAGGAAAAGATGTCTACGGAAGAGATGGGACGAAAGATCCGGTATGAGGCCTTCCGGCAGATTCTGGGTGAGCGTAAGGGCAGGATTGCGGTAGCGCATAACAGCAATGATCGTGCGGAAACGATGCTGTTTCATCTGTTCCGGGGAACTGGACTTGCGGGAGCGTGCGGTATCCGTCCGGTACAGGGTGAAATCATCCGTCCCCTGCTTTTTCTTGAGCGGAAGGAAATCGAACAGTGGTTACAGGAACAGGGGATTTCTTTCTGTACGGATGCAACGAATCTGGGGGATGACTATACCCGGAACCGGATCAGGCATCATATTCTGTCTTATGCAGAGGAGGAAATCGTGCACGGAGCCACGGCCAATATGAATCGTGCGGCAAAGCAGCTGCAGGAGGCCGATGAGTATGTGATGAGACAGACACTGGCGGCTGTGGAGAGGTGCTGCATCTTTACGGAGCATCCCAAAGCTGCTTCGGTGAAGCTTTCCCTGTTACAAAAGGAAGATCCGTTTATTCAAAAGCGGCTGTTGTTTTATACGGTGTGTGAAATTGCCGGCCGGAAAAAGGATATTACGGAAGCGCATATCCAGAGCATATATAAGCTTTTACAGGGAACGGGCAGTAAAGAATGTATGCTTCCCTATCAGGTTCATGTCTATAAACAGTATGAATGGGTAAAAATAGAAAAGAGTGAAGCGGAGAGAGGAATTTCACAGGCAAAATATATGGAATTACCGGAGCTGCCGGTTGATATTCCCTCTGTTGTGGATGTTCCTGGACTTGGAAGAGTGGAATTCCGGACATTTCCCTGTGAAAAATCTCAAATTATTCCTCAAAAAACATATACGAAATGGTTTGATTATGATAAAATAACAAGGATTATGTGCCTCAGACCGAGACAGGCTGGGGATTATTTAACGGTGAATCAGCAGATGGGACGAAAATCCCTGCAGGACTACTTTGTAGATCAGAAAATCCCGAAAGAAAACAGAAATTCCCTGTATGTTCTTGCTATGGATCACCATGTAGTCTGGGTTCCGGGACTGCGGATCAGCGAGTATTTTAAGATAACGGAACAGACAGAGCATGTTTTACAGGTGAAGGTTCTGTCAAAGGAGTTAGATAAATAGAATAATAAATGGCAGCACCATTAGAGAAAGGAGTCATAAATATGGCTGAAAGAGTTAGAGTACTTTTATCAGAGGAAGAGGTAGATGCAAAAATCAAAGCGATCGGGGAACAGATCAGTAAGGATTATGCCGGTAAGAGTGTTCATCTGGTTTGTGTCTTAAAGGGTGGAAGCTTTTTTATGTGTGAGCTTGCCAAAAGAATTACGGTACCGGTATCTTTGGACTTTATGTCGGTTTCCAGTTACGGAAGTGAAACAAAATCAAGCGGTGTCGTACGGATTGTGAAGGATCTTGATGAACCATTGAAGGGAAAGGATGTCATTGTTATTGAGGATATCGTGGATTCCGGACGTACCTTAAGCTATCTGCTCGAAATGCTAAGGGACAGAGGACCTGCAAGTCTTCGTCTTTGTACCCTGTTAGACAAGCCGGAGCGAAGAGTGACTGATGTACACGTGGATTATACCGGATTCCAGATTCCTGATGAGTTTGTTGTAGGCTATGGTCTTGACTACGATCAGAGATACCGTAACCTGCCTTACATCGGAGTTGTGGAGTTCGATTGAATTTATATAAAGTAATTGTAACTATTCAGAACCCCATTCGTAAAACCGTTGCTAACGCAACGTAGTTTACCTCATGTGGTTACTTCGCCATATAAATTATGTCAAATGTCCTTACGAATGCATGCATTCGACGTCCATATTGTCATAATTTGCATGGCTCTGAATAGTTATAAGTAATTTCTGAAAGGAAAATAACGTGAAAAGAAGTAGAGGATTAAGTGTATATTTTGTTGTGATGCTGGTTTTACTGGCACTGCTGGTTGTTCCAAGCTTTATGGACAATAACCGGATCGAATATACAAGAGGCGAATTAATGAATGATCTGGAGGCTGGCCGGGTAGTCAGCGCAGATATTACACCGAGCCGGCAGACACCTACCGGTGAGGTAACGGTTACATTGGAGAGTGGTCTGGAAAAGACCTTATATGTTACGGATGTCAGTGAAATCGAACAGTTCCTGATTTCCTTTAACATAGATCCCAATGTGGAAAAGGTACAGGAGGAAAACTGGTTTCTGACAAGTATTCTTCCGATGCTGGTGTCAGTTGTTGTACTGATTGTGTTCTTTACCATGATGAACGGGCAGAACGGCGGAAGTAATGCCAAGATGATGAATTTTGGAAAGAGCCGTGCGAAGCTTTCTGTGGGCGACGGAACCATAACGCTTAAGGATGTTGCCGGTCTTCAGGAAGAAAAGGAAGAGCTGGAAGAAATCGTGGAATTTCTGAAGGATCCTGCCAAGTTTACCAAGGTTGGAGCGAGAATCCCGAAGGGTGTTCTTTTAGAGGGTGCTCCCGGTACCGGTAAGACACTGCTCGCAAAAGCGATTGCAGGAGAAGCGGGTGTACCGTTCTTTAGTATTTCCGGTTCGGATTTCGTGGAAATGTTCGTAGGTGTAGGTGCTTCCCGTGTGAGGGATCTGTTTGAAGAAGCCAAGCATCATGCACCCTGTATTGTATTTATTGATGAAATTGATGCGGTTGCCAGAAGACGTGGTACCGGAATGGGCGGCGGACACGATGAAAGAGAGCAGACATTGAACCAGCTCCTCGTGGAAATGGATGGATTTGGTGTTAATGAAGGAATTATTGTGCTTGCAGCAACAAACCGGGTAGATATTCTGGATCCGGCCATTCTTCGTCCGGGACGTTTTGACCGTAAGATTACCGTGAACCGTCCGGATGTGGCAGGAAGGGAAGAAATTCTCCGTGTGCATGCCAAGAACAAGCCGCTTGCAGAGGATGTGGATTTAAAGAAGGTCGCACAGACAACTGCCGGATTTACCGGTGCAGATCTGGAAAATCTTCTGAATGAGGCATCCATTGTTGCAGCAAAGGAAAACCGTACCTATATCATCCAGAAGGATATTGAGAAGGCCTTTATTAAGGTTGGGCTTGGCGTAGAGAAGAAGAGCCGTGTGATTTCGGATAAGGAAAAGAGAATCACGGCATTCCATGAAGCAGGTCATGCGATCCTGTTCCATGTGCTTCCGGATGTGGATCCGGTTCATATGATTTCCATTATCCCGACGGGACTTGGGGCAGCCGGCTATACGATGCCCCTTCCGGAAAAGGATGAAATGTTCTTAACTAAGAGCCATATGCTGCAGGATATTATGGTTTCCTTAGGCGGAAGAATTGCAGAAGAAATTGTGTTCAATGATATTACAACCGGTGCCTCCAATGATATCCAGAAGGCAACCAAGACAGCCAGAAATATGGTAACCCGTTACGGTATGTCCGAAAAGCTTGGTGTGATTAATTATGAAAATGATGAAGATGAGGTCTTTATCGGCAGGGATCTTGCACATGCCAAGAGTCACAGTGAACTGATTTCCGGTAAGATTGACACCGAAGTCAAGGATATTGTGGATGACTGCTACCGCAAGGCGAAGGAAATCATCTTAGAGCACATGGATGTGTTAAACAGGTGTGCCGAGCTTCTTCTTGTAAAGGAAAAGATCGGAAGAGAAGAATTCGAAGCGTTGTTTGACAGTGGAGAAATTTGTAAACAGGATAATCATATGATGGAAAACTGAATCTGCAGTTGAACTGCTACAGAATATAAACTGCCATAACAGAGGTACGGTAGAAAATCATCTCTGTTATGGCAGTTATTTTATGCCTTTTGTCCGGTGGTAGATCTCAGGATCAGTGACGGCTCAATAACAATATGTTCGATCTGCTGACGGGAGTTGGATTTTGAAGCATTAATCTGATGCTGTATAATACGTATACAGTTTTCGGCCAGTGCCTTAGCATCCTGTGAAACTGTGGAAAACGGGAGATAGGATTCCCTGGAAACAGGTGCGTTATCAAAACCGATAATTTCATATTCGTCAGGGATGCTTTTGCCATGTTTTAATAATATGTTGATAAAGATGCTGGCATAAGTATCCGAAGACCAAAAGATTCCTTTTTTTTGCCCTTTATAGTCTTTTTCTATATTGTCATAGATTGTTTCTATTTTCTGGTATAATTTATCATAAGAATGAGGAAAGTCTTCCTGATATATTTTATAATTGGAATGATGGGATTCACATAAATCGATAAAGCCACGAATACGCTGATAACCAGGTGCCATTTCATGATCTTTCGTATTTACGTGAATCAGGACATCGCAGTTGTCTCTGATAAATTGTTCTGCAGCTAACCTTCCTCCGTAGAAGTTATCGGTATTAACGCTGCTGATATATTGGTCTTCACGTTCAATGGAAACGACAGGAATTCCGATTTCCTTTAGTTCCTCAGAAGGGAGATTGTGGCTTAATTCTATTAATCCTTCAATTTTATAAGATAATAATTCACGGATATATTTTCTTTCCTTATCTGGATCTTCTTTTCCAAGAAAAATAATAAACTTATATCCATATGTGGTATAGGTGTCAATCAGGTGTTGAACAATGCTGCTGTAAAACTGATGCTCAAAATGAGGAATAATGATACCGATAAATTCTGATTTACCGTTTGCCAGAATTCTGGCCACCTTATTATTTTTATAATTTAGTGCTTCCAGGGCATCTGAAATAATCTTCCGGTTTTGCAGGGTGACGCTTTCCGGATTATTGAAATAACGTGAAATGGTTGTTTTTGAAAAATGTGTGTAGGCTGCAATATCGTCAAAAGTGACTTTGGATCCCATAAGTACCTGCCTTTCTTCTGTATCTACACTATGGATAATATCATACTGCTTACTGAAAACCAATTACTTATTTCATAATAAGTAAATTGTTATATCTTATTTTACCACTCATTCTTAAAATGTAAAGTGCAAAATAACCGGTTACTTTAAAAATATAAATAAAATATATTCAAAATATACAAATATAGAACGACAATATTGTATAAAATGTAAAATTTGCAAAAGCATATTTACATATTTCTGTTGATGATGTATTATCTAGTCAAGAAAAGAAAGTAACCGGTTACTTAAAAACAACTATGAGTAAATGCCATGATAAATGGAAGAAAGGGAAATTATGAGAAAGAGACTACTGAAATTAACTTCAATGGTATTAGCTGGAACCATGCTGGTCAGCATGGCAACAGGATGTGGTTCGTCCAACACAACAACAGAAACAGGAGAAGCGGCAGCGACTACAGAAACGACTGATGAGGTGACCGCTTCCTCTACAGAAGAAACATCAACGGGTGGAGAATTACCAGTTTATGGGGACAATTTGGTATGGGATGGTAATGTACCTGTAAATAACGGAGAGGATGTTTCTCTTTTGGTTTATGCACCCAGTGGAACAATTGGTGATTACTATGTTGAGTGGGCAAATAACTATATGCAATTACGACCTAATGTAAAGATTGATATACAGCTTCAGACAGAAGATGTTGCCCAAAAAGTTATTCTGGAAACCCAGAATGGGACAGCACCGGATATGTTCTCAACACATAATGGTTGGAATACTGCAATTGTTAATACTTGTGGTATGCCGTGGACACAGGACAGGTTTAACGTAGATGGACTGTTAAAAGATTATGTTGGACTGGAGCAGTTTAAGTATAATGACAATATTTATTATATTCCTTATGGCATTATGACCAGTGGTATCTTTTATGACAAGGATCAGTGGGCAGAAGCAGGTCTGACAGAAGAAGATATTCCTAAAACGTGGGATCAGTTGATTGCAGTAGCCCAGAAGCTTACAAAAGTAGATAATAATGGAAAGATGACAGTAGCAGGTTTCGGTTTTAATGGAAATATATCTTTCCTGCTTGAAACTTTAAACTATGAAAAAGGACTTCCAATGTTTGACAAAGAAGGAACTCCCATCATCGATGATCCGATTGTTGCTGAGAATATTCAGTTTATTCAAAAGCTATATGATGAATACAAAGTAAACGACAGAAATTTTGATACGGCTGCCAATACATTTGCAACCGGCGAGTCAGCTATGATTTACAACTGGGGATGGTTAACTTACTCACTCAAATCTAATGCCCCGGATAAGAACATTGGATATTTCCAGACGCCTTCCTTTGTTGAAGGAGAGATTTGTCCTGCGTATGGCCGTAACGGAGGGGACTCTTCTCTCGCTGTTAGTGCTATTTTGAAGGATGAGGCAAAGATTGAGGCGGCATTTGATTTCCTAACATATTTACTGGCAAATGATGATGCGGTATATGAATTTGATGAACTGTTAAGTATGTATCCACGTAAAATTTCGTTGAGAGAAAATCAGGAAAAAATTGATGGAAATGTTGTATTCAAAGAATTAAAGAATTATGTGGATCGTACGGTCTGGCCAGGTCCTGTACCCGGATCTTATGCTGATAACAATTATATTACCTATGTTGTGGATCCGATTTTTAAGGAAAATGCAGATATTGCATCGACTTTGACATCAGCACAGAAGGTGTGCTCAGATGCACTTGCAGAAGAAGGCAATTGGTTCTTCTCGGAGAGAGATTATCAATATGCAAGTGAATTTATTAAATAGATAAGTTGTGAGAATAACAGAAACTATGGGAGAAAAACATATGATTAGCAGACAACGGAAAAAAAGTATACGAAGTGGTCAGAAGATGATGGTTTATATTGTTGTGGCGGCACTTATATTATTTTATGGCATATTTGTATTCTTCCCGATGATTTATGCCTTGGTAGGAAGCTTCTTTAACTGGAATATTGCCAGGGGCACATTCACATTTAATGGGCTTGATAACTATATTAGTATTTTCAATGCACCAAAATTCAGGGCAGGAATCATTAATTCTGTTATTTTTTCGGTGATTGCAACCATCCTCAGGTGTTTCCTGGGGATGGTCATAGCAGTCATGATTTACTTTTCTTCCCAAAAGCTGAAGGAATTTTACAGAACGGCTTTTTTCCTTCCTATTGTTATTTCAATGGTTGCAGCTTCTTATGTATGGAAATGGTTTTTTGATGCCCAAAATGGTATCTTCAACTGGCTGTTAAGCATGATAGGTGTCGGCGGTCCTAACTGGCTGAATGATAGCAGCTTTGCTCTGCCGGCCATTATTATAATGACCGTCTGGAAGGACGTTGGTTTTGCTGTTGTCTTATACCTTGCAGGAATTTCACAGGTTTCTCCGGCTATTTATGAGGCTGCCAAGGTAGATGGAGCAACGAAACCTCAGATCTTTCGGCATATTATGCTTCCTTTACTGGGAGCAGTTACCACATTTTTACTAATTACTTCCATTATTGGTTATATCCAGTCGTTTGATCAGTTTTTTGTCATGACAGAAGGTGGACCTGGAACATCAAGTTATGTAATGGGGCTTTATCTGTACGAGACAGCATTTAAGAGTTATGACTTTGGTAAAGCTTCTGCTGTTTCATTTGTAATGTTTTTTGTTATTTTGATTTTGACACTGCTTAATTCAAAAAAGAAGAATGCATAGGGGGTCGGTGTTATGAACAAAGCAAAGATATTTAATTTTCTGGTAAACGCATTTTTAATGATTATGGCTCTGTCCATGATACTGGTATTTGTTGTTTTAATTATCGGCTCATTTAAACCTAATTCGGATTTGTTGAAAATCCCGGATGGATTTTTAAATTTGAATTTTACGTTAGATAATTATAAGGCGGTTTTTTCAAAATTGGATTTCATCAGGGTTACCTTTAATTCTTTGTTTCTCGCAGTTATAAGGGTGGTTGTTGTGTTATATACAAGCGCAATAGCTGCATATGTACTGGAAAAAATGGAGTTCAAAGGGAAACATCTTTTGTTTGCCGCAATTTTAAGTACCATGATGATTCCGTGGACGGTAACCCTTGTTCCAAAGTATCAGCTGATGTCATGGTTTAAATGGCTGAACAGTTATAATGCATTGATTATTCCGTTTTTATTTGATACGTTTGGCATTTTCATGTTAAAGCAGTTCCTAAATGGAATACCGGATTATTTTGTTGAAGCAGGGAGAATTGACGGAGCTTCTGAATTTTACATATTTCATAGATTGGTATTACCCCAGATGAAGGGGGGATTGGCTTCTTTGGGTATTTTGAAAGCATTGGATTGCTGGAATGACTTCATGTGGCCATATCTGGTGTTGAACAGACCGGAAAAATTTACCCTGCCTATTGCCTTGAAGTCTTTGTCTAACAGTTATTGGAATGATTTTTCGTGGATGCTTACAGGAATTACAATTTCGATGATTCCAGTAGTGATTTTATATCTGTTTTTTAAGGATAAATTAATTGAAGGAATGGCTTTTGCAGGCACAGCAAATTAAATTTAAGATTCAGAGGTGAAGTATGAAATTAACATACCAGGATTTATTAGAAAAAATGATAAATATGGAAATGCTTGCCATTTCTCCTGAAAAAGGAGAGATGGGAGGAAATTTCTCAAGCTATGACCGGAATTCATCCTATGATCCTTCAACAGATACTTACAGCCAATGGGGAGCAAACAGAGATTGTGATGGGTGTATTCGTATGGAAAAGGATCGTCTTGTGGCATTTGAAATGGAAGGTCCCGGGGTGATCTGGCGGATCTGGAGTGCAAATCCACAGGAGGGGCACATCAGAATCTATACAGAGAATGAGCAAAAAGAGAAAATGGATATGCCATTTCGAAAACTGTTTGAGAGATATGCCTATGATGAAAGCAGAGTGGAGTGGCCAGCTAATTTTCCCGAATTGATGCCGATCTTATCAAGGGGTAGAAACCGGTTTATTCCAATTCCTTTTAATCATTACTGTAAAGTTACTTTGGATCCTGGATGGGGTGAATTTTATCACATCACTTATACTAAATTTCCATCATGTGTGGAGCTTCCTGAATACTCGCTGGATATGGAAATTGAAGTCCAAACAGCGCTTGCTGTACTGGATCGAAAGTTTTATTTAAGAGGTAAGGAAGCATATGAAGCAAATCAGCTTGAAAATACTTTGGTTAAAAATCTGACATTGAACTGCGAGGCTGGAGAACAAAAGATTCTTTATCAGTCAGATAAGCCTTTGGCAATTAGTGGAATCTGGCTTCTTGCAGACGGAAAGCAATGTGCCTGGGAAGATCTGGAGAAGCTTCGAATGGAGATATACTGGGATGGTGAAAAGGAAAAGAGTGTGTCGTGCAGTTTGGCCTCCTTTTTTGGAGTTATAAAGGAATCCTGTGAATACCGTTCCTGGCCGGTTTCCAAGACGGAAAGAGAATGTGCAGCGTTTTGGTATATGCCATGTAAATCAGTTATTATTAAAATTATAAATAATCATAATATAAAGCTCAGATTGGATTTTAGAATCCGTTATGCAGATATATCCATGGATGAGGCAGAACAGCTTATGAGGTTTCATGCAAAAGAGCATGGAACAGAATTCACTTATCTTGAAAAGGAACGTTTTGAAAAATCAGGTGACAGATGGCCGGATTGGCCGGTTTTATTATGCAAAGGGAAGGGCCGTTTTTGCGGTATGCATCTTGTGGTGGATAATCATTTTGTAAAACCTGAAAATGAAGCAGAAGAATGGTGGTATGGCATTGCGGATAACAAAACCATTGATTGGTGGTGGGGGGAAGGTGACGAAAAATTTTTTGTTGATGGTGAGAAATTTCCTTCTTCTTTTGGAACCGGAAGTGAAGATTATATAGGATATGCCTGGGCGGCTGAACCTCCACATGTATATTTTGATAGTGCATATGCTGTGCAGAATGCAGTCCCACTGGATGGAAACGGAAACACTTCTCTGTTACGTTTTCATATATGCGATGCAATTCCTTTTCAAAATCAGTTTGAAGGTTTTCTGGAAAAATACAATGATAACGGATGGTCAGTGAATGCAACATGTGAATATACAGTTACGCCTTTTTGGTACGTTTTACATGATGGAAATCAGGTAGATCCATATCAATAATCGGAGGAATATGATGAGTCAGTTGTTAGAAAAAGCAAGAGAATTTGAACAGAAAGAAATAAATAAAATCAACATGGAGGAACGTCCGGTTTTTCATTTTTCCAATCCGGTCGGCTGGATGAATGACCCGAATGGATTTTCGGATTATCATAAGGAACATCATTTATTCTTTCAGTACTATCCATATGAAACCTGTTGGAATTCTATGCACTGGGGACATGCAAAGAGTAAAGATTTTATTAAGTGGGAATATTTACCTGCGGCGCTTGCTCCGGATCAGGAATACGACAGCTATGGTGTATTTTCCGGAAGTGCAATAGAAGATAAAGGAAAGCAGGTATTGGTATATACCGGAGTGAATGAAGTCTTGAAGGATGGGAAAGCATATGCCCGTCAGAATCAATGTGTAGCAATAGGTGATGGTATCAATTATCAAAAAATTTCTTGTAATCCTGTAGTACGTTCTGATATGTTACCGGAAGGAAGCAGCAGGGAAGATTTCCGTGATCCCAAGATATGGAAAGAAGAAGATAAATACTATATGGTGGTTGGCAGTAGGGGAAGTGACGGAAGCGGGCAGGTCGCATTGTTCTCAGCAGATCGGCTTGATTCGTGGAAATTTGTCGGAATTATAGACAAAAGTGCAAATGAATTAGGGAAAATGTGGGAATGTCCGGATTTTTATCATTTGGAAGAGAAATATGTATTAATGGTTTCGCCACAGGAAATGGAAGCGAAGGAACGGGAATTTCATAGTGGAAACAATTCTGTGTTTCTGATTGGAACCTATTGCAAATGTAATTATAAATTTAACCGTGAAAAAATACAAAATGTAGATTACGGATTAGATTTTTATGCTCCCCAGACGATGCAGACAGAGGATGGAAGAAGAATATTAATTGGCTGGATGCAATCATGGGATAATCCGATATATCAGGACATCCATGCCTGGTCTGGTATGATGACAATACCGCGTGAACTCACGATAAAGGAAGGGCATGTCTGCCAGTGGCCGGTAAGGGAGTTGGAAAAATACCGGACAGGTAAAGTATCATATGAGAATGTTGTGGTTGGAAAGGAATTAAGTCTGGCTGACATTGACGGAAGAAGTATTGATATGGAAATTCAGCTGACAGGAGATACATATCAAAAATACAGAATTAAACTGGCAGCAGGTGACAGCCGGCATTCTGAAATTATCTATAACAGAAAAGAAAAAGTACTTACATTCGACCGTACATATTCCGGATTGAAAAGGGATGCTACCAGTATGCGTAGTATGTATGTAGAAGAAGAGAATGGAATGTTAAGTCTCAGGGTATTAGTGGACAGGTATTCTGTGGAAATCTTTGTAAATAACGGAGAGCAGGTGATGACTTCGCTGATCTATACACCCTTAAGTGAAAATTCCATATCTTTTTCCTGTGATGGTGAGGCTTGTATGAATATTACCAAGTATAATATTGAGGTATGATAATGAAGAAGTATGATGTTGTTGCGCTTGGTGAATTGTTGATAGATTTTACACAAAACGGATATAGCGAGCAGGGCAACCCGATTTTTGAGGCAAATCCAGGAGGAGCTCCCTGCAATGTTCTTGCTATGCTGCAGAAGCTTGGGCGTAAAACAGCGTTTATCGGTAAGGTTGGACGAGATGGCTTTGGATTCCAACTTGAAAAGGCATTGAAGGAAGTTTCCATTGCAACGGACAATTTGTGCTTTGATGATGTGCGTACAACATTGGCTGTGGTGCAAAAGAAATCAGATGGAGACAGGGATTTTTTCTTTTACAGGAATCCGGGGGCAGATATTATGCTCAGACCGGAAGAGATACAGGAGAATCTGATTAAAATGACGAAGATCTTTCATTATGGTTCCCTGTCCCTTACAAACGAACCGGTCAGAACAGCAACACGGAAAGCAGTTGGTATTGCTGAAGAAGCAGGAGTTATTATTTCGTTTGATCCAAATTTAAGAAAACCACTGTGGAAAACGGATGCTCTTGCCAGAGAACAGATAGAATACGGAGTACGGCATTGTCAGGTGTTAAAAATATCAGATGATGAGCTGGTCTGGTTTACCGGAAAAGAAGATTTTGATCAGGCGGCAGAGTATATACAAACCCAATATCATATTCCACTTCTTTTGATATCAATGGGAAAACAGGGAAGCCGTGCTTATTGTGGTGAACAGCGGGCAGAAATTCCGGCATTTTTAAATCCCCATACTATTGAAACCACAGGTGCCGGAGATACTTTTATGGGATGTATGCTGCATCAGATTCTGGACAGAGGGTTTCGGAATTTAACAAAAACAGATATGGAAGAAATGTTACAGTTTGCAAATGCGGCAGCTTCGCTTATTACAACCAAAAGAGGTGCACTCAGGGTGATGCCTGCAAAGCAGGAAATTAAGGTTTATCTTTCTGCCTTCTGTTAATAAGGTTTTGTTATTTCATATATATCTTTCGATTTGGTGAAAATGCACAAAAAGTAATAACGATTTTTGTAATATTTGTGAATCGTGAGTATTTACGCAAAAATAGGCATATGCTATTATACTACTTGTAACCCCCCCAATACATTATATAGTTTTTGCTATACCCCATAAGAAAGAAATACCTTCTCTAAAAAGGACAGTAAGTGTTTACTGTCTTTTTTACTATGCCACGACTTTAATGCGGTAAAGCAGTAAAGAAAAAGATGGCGCATACTGTTCTTGATTCTGGGACATGGTTGGTATAAAATAAATCTGATTGTGATTTTTCCGATCGGGTTATACTCATTCTATGTAACGAATCAGAATCAATGTCACTTAGTTAAGCTTTTTACAAATTAATGGATTTGTGTGCATCTA
>ERZ791915.53-NODE-53-length-152741-cov-19.687424_pt1 | contig 152741 bp, 92 predicted proteins | sample MGYA00510139_ERZ791915 | MGnify/ENA primary metagenome ERZ791915 (study PRJEB30046, sample SAMN00792117) | human gut metagenome | study: EMG produced TPA metagenomics assembly of the A metagenome-wide association study of gut microbiota in type 2... | reverse complement strand
AATCAGGAGCCTATCATTGTACAACGATTGTAGATTGTAACACACGCAAATATCATGGACTATTGGTGATTCCTGTCCCCAATCTCGACGATGAAAATCATGTGCTGCTGTCTTCTTTGGATGAAACGGTAATTCAGCACGGTGCGGAGTTTAACCTGGGGTTGCATAAATATCAAGGAAACCACTTTAGTCCGAACGGACATAAGTATATCCGCGAATTTGATTGCGAACATATCCCGGCGACAACTTACCGTGTTGGAGGAGTTATTCTCCGCAAAGAAAAGATCTTTGTACACCATGAAAACAGAATTTTAATTCGTTATACCTTGGTAGATGCCCATTCGGCAACCACACTTCGTTTCCGCCCTTTCCTGGCATTTCGTAGTGTACGCGAATATACGCACGAAAATCCACAGGCAAACCGCGACTATCAGTTGATAGAAAATGGTATAAAAACTTGTATGTATCCCGGTTATCCTGAGCTCTTCATGCAATTGAATAAGAAGAATGAGTTTCACTATCAGCCGGACTGGTATCGTGGTATCGAATACCCTAAAGAACAGGAACGTGGATATAGTTTTAATGAAGATTTGTATGTTCCCGGATATTTCGAAGTGGATATAAAGAAGGGTGAGAGTATTGTTTTCTCTGCCGGTATCTCTGAGATTTCTCCGCGTAAGTTGAAACAGACATTTGAAGCAGAAGTGGAAGATCGTACGCCACGCGACAGTTTTTATCACTGTCTGCAGAACTCGGCCCACCAGTTCCATAACAAGCAGGGTAATGATCATTATGTATTGGCCGGATATCCCTGGTTCAAGTGTCGTGCCCGCGACCTGTTTGTATCTTTGCCTGGATTGACGCTGGCAGTAGATGAACAGAATGAGTTCGAAGATGTTATGGTAACTGCTGAAAAGGCTATACGTGAGTTTATCAATGGTGAGCACGTCAGCTATAAGATCTACGAAATGGAAGATCCCGATGTATTGTTATGGGCTATATGGGCATTGCAACAATATGCTAAAGAAACCTCTCGTGAACAATGTCGCCAGAAATATGGCCGTTTGCTGGAGGATATCATGGATTACATCCGTAGTCGTAAGCATGATAATCTTTTCCTGCATGAAAATGGTCTGCTATATGCCAACGGAACAGAGAAAGCTATTACCTGGATGAACTCTACGGTGAATGGTCGTCCGGTAACACCACGTACAGGATACATTGTGGAAGTGAACTCTTTGTGGTATAATGCACTTCGCTTCATAGCCGATCTGGTCCGTGAAGCTGGTAATGTTCATCTGGCAGATGAACTGGATGCCCAGGCTGAAATAACCGGGAAGTCCTTTGTAGAGATTTTCCGTAATGAGAGTGGTTATCTGTTCGATTATGTAGATGGATATATGATGGACTGGAGCGTCCGTCCCAATATGATATTTACCGTTGCCTTTGATTATTCTCCGCTGGACCGGGCACAGAAAAAACAAGTGCTTGATATTGTGACGAAAGAGTTGCTTACTCCGAAAGGTCTGCGTACTCTCAGTCCGAAGAGTGGGGGGTACAATCCTAATTATGTTGGTCCTCAGATTCAGAGAGATTATGCTTATCACCAGGGTACAGCCTGGCCTTGGCTTATGGGTTTCTATATGGAGGCGTACCTGCGTATTTACAAGAAGAGCGGTGTATCATTCGTGGAGCGTTATCTGATTGGTTTTGAAGATGAGATGACGAGTCATTGTATTGGTTCGCTCCCCGAACTCTTTGATGGTAATCCACCGTTCAGAGGTCGTGGTGCAGTATCTTTTGCTATGAATGTGGCTGAAATACTGCGCATCTTGAAATTGTTGTCTAAGTATAATTTATAAGAGGAGGAACGAAAATGAAAGTTTTAATGTTTGGATGGGAGTTCCCCCCGCATATCTTAGGTGGCTTGGGAACTGCCAGCTACGGTCTGACGAAGGGAATGTCCCAGCAGGAAGATATGGAAATTACTTTCTGTATTCCAAGGCCGTGGGGCGATGAAGACCAGAGCTTCTTGCGTATCATAGGCATGAATAGCACTCCTGTAGTGTGGCGTGATGTAAACTGGGATTATGTTCAGGGACGTGTAGGTTCTTATATGAACCCCCAACTCTATTATGATTTACGTGATCATATTTATGCCGATTTCAATTATTTGCATACTAATGATCTCGGTTGTATCGAGTTTTCCGGCCGTTATCCGGCCAACTTGCACGAAGAGATCAATAACTATTCTATTGTAGCCGGTGTTGTGGCACGTCAACAAGAGTTTGAGATCATCCACTCACATGACTGGTTGACGTATCCTGCAGGTATTCATGCCAAACAGGTATCAGGCAAACCGTTGGTAATCCATGTGCACGCCACCGACTTTGACCGTAGCCGTGGTAATGTGAATCCCACTGTGTATGCCATTGAGAAGAATGGAATGGATCATGCCGATCACATTATGTGTGTAAGCGAGCTGACTCGTCAAACGGTTATTCATAAGTATTTCCAGGATCCACGCAAGGTATCTACCGTGCATAATGCAGTTTCTCCGCTTCCGCAGGAAATACAGGATATCGTACCGCAGAAGAAACCGAATGAAAAGGTGGTGACTTTCTTAGGTCGTATTACTATGCAAAAAGGACCTGAGTATTTCGTAGAAGCTGCTGCAATGGTATTACACCGTACTCGTAACATCCGTTTCGTAATGGCGGGTAATGGTGATATGATGAACCAGATGATTCGTTTGGTAGCTGAACGCGGTATTGCCGACCGCTTCCATTTCCCCGGTTTTATGAAAGGAAGTCAAGTGTATGAAATGTTGAAGGCGAGTGATGTGTACATCATGCCCTCTGTTTCGGAACCATTTGGTATTTCTCCTTTGGAAGCTATGCAATGTAGTGTACCTACCATTATCTCTAAACAATCCGGTTGTGCCGAGATTTTAGAGAAATGTATTAAGACCGATTATTGGGATATCCACGCTATGGCAGATGCGATTTATGCTATCTGTACTTATCCTGCCCTTTATGAATACTTGCGTGACGAAGGTAAGAAGGAAGTGGATGCCATTAAGTGGGAAGATGTGGGATTGAAAGTGCGCCGCATCTACGAAGAGGTCATTAAACAATATAATAGATAACAATAAAACAATATAGATATGAGAACCATCTGTCTTTATTTTGAGATTCATCAAATCATTCACCTGAAACGCTATCGTTTCTTTGATATAGGTACGAATCATTATTACTATGATGATTATGCCAACGAATATAGTATCAACGAAGTTGCCGAACGTTCCTATATTCCTGCATTGAGTGCGCTCATTGACATGGCAAAGAATTCCGGAGGTGCATTTAAGGTAGCTTTATCGATTTCCGGTGTGGCTTTGGAACAGTTGGAAATCCATGCACCGGCTGTCATTGATCTGCTACATCAGTTGAATGACACGGGATGTTGTGAGTTCCTCGCCGAGCCTTATTCTCATGGGCTTTCTTCTTTGGCAAATGAGGATTGTTTTAAAGAAGAAGTGAAGCGTCAGTGTGCTAAGATGAAACAAATGTTCGGTAAGTCACCGAAGGTATTCCGTAACTCCAGCTTGATTTACTCTGATGAAATAGGAGGACTGGTAGCAAGTATGGGCTTTAAAGGTATGTTGACTGAAGGTGCCAAACATATTTTGGGTTGGAAGAGCCCGCACTATGTATATCATTGCACTCATAACCCCAACTTGAAATTGTTGCTGCGTGATTTTAAACTTTCAGATGATATAAGTTTGCGTTTTTCTAACTCGGAATGGAGTGAGTATCCGTTGTTTGCAGATAAATATATTGGCTGGATTGATGCTTTGCCACAGGAAGAACAGGTTATCAATATCTTTATGGAACTGAGTGCTTTGGGAATGTCCCAGCCACTTTCATCCAATATCTTGGAATTCCTGAAGGCGTTGCCTGCTTGTGCAAAAGATAAAGGTATTACATTCTCTACGCCAACAGAGATTATCAGTAAATTGAAATCGGTATCCCAACTGGATGTGCCATATCCTATGTCTTGGGTTGATGAGGAAAGAGACACCAGTTGCTGGTTGGGTAACAGTATGCAACGCGAAGCTTTCAATAAGCTATATAGCATTGCTGAACGTATCCATTTGTCTGATGACCGTCGTATCAAGCAGGATTGGGATTATTTGCAGGCAAGTAATAACTTCCGCTTTATGACTACGAAAAATAGTGGTGTAGGTTTGAATAGGGGTATTTATGAATCTCCGTATGATGCTTTCACCAACTATATGAATGTTTTGGGTGATTTCATCAAACGGGTAGAGTCGCTTTATCCAATGGATATAGACAATGAGGAACTGAATGCCTTGTTGACGACTATTAAGAATCAAGGTGATGAAATTGATGAATTGCATAAAGAATTAGAACAATTACAGACTAAGTTGGAAAAAGGGAAAGCTGCTCCGGTAAAGGCTGTCAAAGCAACAACAGCTAAAACTAAAGCCCCGGCAGCAAAGAAACCAGCGACAAAGAAAGTGACTAAGAAAGAAGTTGCTAAGTAGTCACTTCTTTTAGAGTATATCAACAAAAAAGCCTTTCGTTCATTTGAACGGAAGGCTTTTTTGTTGATATACTTTTTAGGAAAAGCTTACTTATTAAATGTGGTGTAAGTTACCTCCAACTTTAGTGGATTCTTAACTTTGTCACCTTCTTTAGCCGGACCACCTTTCAGTTTGGCGTATCCTGGTCTCAAATCATTCTGGATACCAGTCATTGTTTTAGTGTTGTTACTTGTATCGTAACTGATTGTAACAGGGATCAGGTATACTGTTTTCCAGTCTTCTTCCCATTGTTTATCCTTCTTGTCAGTCCAGGTACTGCCAGCTTCTTCTTTTGCTTTTTTCTTTGCAGCATCCTTTCCTTTGATACAGGTTGTAACCAAACGGGCAATATTATTAAATGTATATTGGTTAGTTGTTACATTATTATGTGCCACTGTAAAGGAAGTGATATTGTCCGGTAACTTGTTCTCTTCAAAGAAACTCTTGAAATCTACTTTACGTAACAATAAAACCTCATTTGGAGCACTCATACTGAATTCATAATCACTTTTTTCATTATAATTAGTGAAAGTCAGTTTTACGGCATTGAGTGTATCGTTAGATAACTTTTCATAGATTTCATCATATGGTAAAATCGCTTCTGTGAAAATTCCGGCAGGAGATTTGATGTATGTCCAATCTTCTATCTTGGCAAGCTCTGCAATTTTATCAGAATTGAGGAATTGATTCGCTTGAATAACTTCTTTTGTAGAAGCAAATTCAGTTTGCCATCTGTAGGCTGTAGAGTCCTGACCTTCGAAACCTTCCTGTTTACGTTTATAAGGTACTCTGGTAGTATCATTCAATACATAATGCTGATATTTCATTTGTAAGTCGACGCGGTCTACGTAGAGTACTGTTCCGTCTCCATAATCGCTTTTTATGTATACACCTTTGAATACATTTTCGATGAAAGCATCGGAGTTCTTGAAATATTCGGGATGGCTCCGGCAAAGGTCAATCCAATCATTTCCAAATTTGTCCTTGTCGAGTGTAAAAATAACACTTGGATAGTATGTTTTGTTACCATTACTATCGGTTTCGTTCCTTTCTTCATCCGTTACGCTTGTATCATAAGCTGTATAGGCTCTGCGACCCAATAATGACTTTGTAGGATTCAGCCAGTCATAATACTCTGTCGGCTTGATATTGGTATAACGGTTACGCTCTAATTTTTTGTCCAATTCATATGCACTCATACGGCAGGCATTCAGAGAGTCACCGAACCATGTAGAGTAGAAAACAACTAAACGTACGTCTGCTACTGTATCATCAGTCAAAATACCCGTTTTTTTATCAAAATCATACTTTTCAGGAAAACTGAAATCATCTATACAGTTCAATTCAGTAAGGAAGCTGGCTTCGTAATATCCGAATTGAGGATCTGTAAAACGACCTACATATCCAGTACTGGTTTTTGCAAATACAGAATCAGCAACCACAGAACGTGTAGTCACATTGAATGTTGTCGTATGTGCGCTAATACCGTCAGATCCGGGTAACATTCCTATTCCTAACGTTCCTGTATTGTCATCGCAACCAAAGAAAGTAAGGGTTGCCGCTAAAAGCAATGCTCCTAAGTACTTAACTTTCATAGTTTTCTTTGTTATCTTGTTTATTTTTGTTCTGTTTCCCACACTTTGTCGTAGAACTCATTACAAGCATCGGCAAATGTTTCGGGAGTTTGATATTCTAAAATCGGTTTTCCTGCTTGACGGGCATATTCCATTACCTCTTCGTTGACATTTTCACTTTGCTGAATTACACCATCCGAATAATCGATGGCCAGTTTACACAGCGTAGCATAGTCTACGGGAGTTTTCAGATGAGTCACATCTTTTTTAGTAACGCCTTTCAATACCAATCTGTTTACAAAATCAGCATTGAATGATTCTTTGAAATCATCCTCAAAAACGGAGAATACTACTTTAGCGTCACGGAATGAAGGCTCGTCCTTATATGCTTTCTTGATATACAAAGGAGCTAAGGCAGTCATCCAGCCATGACAATGGATGATATCCGGACACCAGCGTAATTTCTTTACCGTCTCTAATACCCCGCGTGCATAAAATATAGCACGGCTGTCATTGTCTCCATATTCCACGCCATTCTCATCAGCAGTCTGCAATCGATTCTGGAAATAATCATCGTTGTCGATGAAATATACCTGCATGCGGGCAGATTGAATGGAAGCAACTTTAATAATAAGGGGGTGGTCGGTATCATCAATAATCAGATTCATACCGGAGAGGCGTATCACTTCGTGCAATTGGTTTCTGCGCTCGTTGATATTTCCCCATTTAGGCATGAATGTTCTAATTTCTCTGCCTTTTTCCTGGATTGCTTGAGGTAGGTTTCTGCCTACAAGGGACATTTCGGATTCTGGTACGTAAGGAGTAATCTCTTGGGTAATAAATAAAACCTTGTTCGCCTTTGTCATAATAACAATGTTCTCAATTATTCTGCAAAGATATAAAAAAAATCGGGCACTTGAGCAAATAAGGCGACTCTATAATTCCTTATGAATTGTTAACTGCTTGTTAATCAGTGATGCTTTGTCTCAAAGAGGAGTGCTGCTCAAGCAGAACTTTTGCATTAATTTGCGATATTTCTTCTTTATATGCTAAATAATAGTTTATTTTGCACCGCTTTTGCGAACAACTAAGTTATTATATAACCTATAAAAATGGAAATAGTACATACTATCAAGGACTTGCAGGCCGAACTTTCGGCTTTACGGGCCCAAGGTAAAAAGGTAGGATTGGTGCCTACAATGGGTGCCCTACATGCCGGTCATGCGTCATTGGTGAAACGTTGTGTTGCAGAGAATGATGCTGCGGTAGTGAGTGTTTTTGTAAACCCGACACAGTTTAACGACAAGAACGATTTAGAGAAATATCCCCGTACGCTGGATGCCGATTGTGTTTTGTTGGAAGCTTGCGGTGCTGCGTTTGTATTCGCTCCTTCGGTTGCGGAGATGTATCCCGAACCAGATATGCGCCAGTTTAGCTATGCGCCGTTGGATACAGTGATGGAAGGTGCGTTTCGTCCGGGACACTTCAATGGTGTTTGTCAGATTGTGAGCAAGCTGTTTGATGCAGTGAAGCCGGACCGTGCTTACTTCGGAGAGAAAGATTTCCAGCAGTTGGCTATCATTCGTGAGATGGTGCGCCAGATGAATTATTCGTTGGAAATTGTGGGATGTCCCATTATGCGTGAAGAAGATGGGCTGGCCCTGAGTAGTCGTAATGCGCGTTTATCTGCCGAAGAACGTAAAAATGCTTTAAAAATATCGCAAACATTATTTGAAAGTCGTACCTTTGCGGCTTCTCATACAGTTGCTGAGACTCAGAAGTTTGTGGAAGATGCCATTGCAGCCGCTCCCGGTTTGCGTCTGGAATACTTCGAACTGGTAGATGGCAACACGTTGCAGAAAATAGCCAATTGGGAAGATACGGCGTATGCTGTAGGTTGTATTACAGTATTCTGTGGTGAGGTTCGCCTGATTGACAACATTAAGTATAAAGAGTAATAAACCTAAAAAGAGAGATCAGACCTTATGATGATTGAAGTGCTGAAGTCGAAAATCCATTGCGCTCGTGTCACAGAAGCTAACCTCAATTATATGGGAAGCATTACGATTGACGAGGACTTGCTGGATGCGGCCAATATGATTGCCGGTGAAAAAGTGTACATTGCCGACAACAATAATGGTGAACGTTTTGAAACCTATATTATTAAAGGTGAACGTGGTTCGGGCAAAATATGCCTGAATGGTGCGGCAGCCCGCAAGGTGCAGCCGGATGATATCATCATTATTATGTCGTATGCCTTGATGGACTTTGAAGAAGCCAAGTCGTTCAAGCCGTCGGTGATTTTTCCTGATCCGGCAACGAACAAAGTGGTGAAATAAATTTTTATAAAAAACAAAAACGGAAGCCCCGCTTGCACATTCAAGTTGCAAGCGGGGCTTCCGTTTTATTCTGGAGTGTATGAGAAACCGTTACTCAAGGGGCTTCCGATTTGAAATGATATTGCTTGTTTTGCTCGAAGACAAGCAATGCTTTGGGTGATAACATTGCTTGTCTTTGAGCATAACATAGCTTGTTTTATTGATGCAGGTGGTAGAGGGAGTCGTTCAGTGTATATACTTTCAGGGTTTGTCCCAGCATTAGTTTCCCTGTTTTGCTTAAGTCTTTACCCGGATTATCTTTACTTCCGTATCCTTTCAGTATAGGGCGTATCGTTGAGTAGACAAAGGGAGACAAGAGACCGTTTTTAGTATGAAACAGCCCGTCATGATAAAAGACGGCATGGATGATTTCATTGTACCCGTTGACGATAACGATTACGCTGTTGTCCGGAAAGCTCACGTCTTTCACTTTCTTATAATGGCAGGGATAATCGGCTGTATGTTTAAGAAAGTGTTCGAAGAAAGCGGCCAACTCTTCTTTTTTGCTGAAATTCGTGTTGCGGGTAATGACAGGATCCGGGCAAATGCCATGGGTGCGGAAGAATGCATCCAGGGCATAGAAAAAGCATGCTTGCGGACAGTTCATTAAAGTATCTTGAAGGCTCTTCATCCGTTTCATGGAGTCGGTAAGTGCAGAAATTTCCTTTTCGGACAGCCCCTCGACATCGGCGGCAAAGCGAGTATAGGGAGGAAGTTGGCTTTCCACTTCCAGAACCCGGATTTTCTTTTTTTGTTTATTATCGTTTCTGTAGTAGAATCGTGTGTCGGGAAGCCGGGCATAACTTAAAGTGTCATTACCCCATATTGCCAAAAAAACAGGGTAGTTGCCTTTTGGCGTCCGCCAATCAGCGGGTTGGATGGTATCAAGATGATTGATGAGTGAATCGGTGTAATTGCCGTTGCCGAAAGGTATCATTCCCGGGCTTGATACCAAGTCAGAATCCAGTATCCAGTGTGAATCTTGTATCCCTTTTTGTAACTCACTGATGTAGGATACTCTGATCTCGGGGTATGCTTTTTGTGCCAGGCAATTCCCGCAAAGAAAAATAAAGAACAGACAGTTCATTAGCTGAACTGCCTGTTTTTTAAGAATTTTATTCATAAAATTATCTTCTGTTCTATCTTTTCAACTGTTCGTTCATAGCAGCGGCAGCTTTTCGTCCGTCGCCCATGGCAAGGATAACGGTGGCACCGCCACGAACGATATCTCCTCCGGCGTAAATCATCGGGATGGACGATTGCATACTGTCATTCACGGCAATTGTTCCCTTACGTCCCAGTTCCAAGCCTTTGATAGATGAAGGTACAATCGGGTTGGGAGATACACCTACGCTGACGATGGCCAAGTCTATGTCAATCGTTTCCGTTGCTCCCGGGATGGGGACAGGACTACGGCGTCCGGATGCATCGGGTTCGCCAAGCTCCATTTTTTGCAGAATAACTTGTTTCACCTTTCCTTGTTCGTCGGCAATGTATTCTATCGGATTATGCAGCGTGAGGAACTCCACACCTTCTTCTTTGGCATGTTTTACCTCTTCGATACGCGCAGGCATTTCCTCTTCGGAGCGACGATAAATAATCATAGCACGTTCGGCCCCCAAACGACGTGCAGTACGTACTGAGTCCATAGCTGTGTTTCCGCCACCGATAACGGCTACGTTTTTACCGAAAGGCACCGGAGTATCAGAGTCTTCGCTTGCTGCATCCATCAGGTTGACACGCGTCAGGTATTCATTGGATGACAGAATATTGATGGAATTTTCTCCCGGAATATTCATAAAGTTAGGCAATCCGGCACCGGATGCCACGAATACACCTTTGAAACCTTCTTCTTCCAACTGTTCCACACTGATAGTCTTACCTATGATACAGTCTTTAATAAAGTTAACCCCCATCTTGGCAAGATTGTCAATCTCCACATCCACCACTTTGTTCGGCAGGCGGAATTCGGGGATACCATACTTCAGTACACCGCCTATCTCGTGAAGAGCTTCAAAGACAGTAACATCGTAACCATATTTAGCCATATCTCCGGCAAAAGAAAGTCCGGCAGGTCCGGAGCCAATGACGGCAATCTTAATACCATTCTTTTCTTTGATTTCCGGTACGGAGATTTGCCCGCTTTCACGTTCATAGTCAGCGGCAAATCGTTCCAGATAGCCGATAGCTACCGGCTTTTCTTTCATTTTCAGGTGGATACATTTTGACTCGCACTGTTTTTCTTGCGGGCAAACACGACCGCAAACAGCAGGCAGAGCACTGGTTTCTTTCAGTGTCTTGGCAGCTTCGAGTATTTCTCCGCGTTCAATGTTTTTGATGAAACGAGGAATATCAATACCTACGGGACAACCTTCCATGCAACCAGGATTTGCGCAATCGAGGCAACGCTTGGCTTCCGTCAGGGCTTGTTCCTCTGTCAGCCCCTGGTTTACTTCCTCTTTGCGACTATGCGAACGGTATTCTGGATCGAGTTCGTTCATTTCAACACGCGGAATAGCGGTGCGTTCTTTGGGTTTCATTGCCTTGCGAAGCTCCAGACGCCATGCGGTATTACGACTTTTCTCGTCTACTTCCTGTGCAGGTTCCGGCATAACTTTACAGGATTCACCTTCTTCAAGTTTGTGCATCTCCTCACGTTCGATGCTCTTGAAGGCACCCATACGCTTCAACATCTCGTCGAAGTCTACCTGATGACCATCAAATTCCGGTCCGTCTACACAAACGAATTTGGTCTTTCCGCCGATGGTGATGCGGCAAGCACCGCACATACCTGTACCATCCACCATGATTGTATTCAGCGAGACATCGGTCGGTATTTCATATTTTTTAGTCAGCAAGCAAACAAATTTCATCATGATGGCGGGGCCGATGGCAAAACATTTGTCCACTTTCTCCCGTTTAATGACTTCTTCAACGCCTTCGGTTACCAATCCTTTGCGTCCATAAGAGCCGTCGTCGGTCATAATGATGACCTCGTCTGCACTTTCACGCATTTCTTTTTCAAGGATAATCAGCTCTTTACTACGTCCGGCAAGTACGGCAATAACGCGGTTACCGGCAGCTTTCAAAGCCTGTACAATAGGGAGCATAGGAGCTACGCCTACCCCACCACCTGCACAAACCACTGTTCCGAAGTTTTCAATATGAGTAGCTTGTCCCAACGGACCTACCACATCAGTGATATAATCGCCCTCATTCAGTTCGCAAAGGCGGGTAGAGGAGAGGCCTACTTCTTGTACTACCAAAGTGATAGTACCGCGTACGGCGTCAGCCGCCGCAATTGTCAATGGCATACGTTCACCTTTTTCGCCTACACGTACAATGACGAAGTGTCCTGCCTTACGTGAATGGGCTATTAAAGGTGCCTCAATCTCTAATTTAAAAACCTTTTCAGAAAAATGTTCTTTGCTAATGATTTTGTTCATTATCTATAAATTTTGTTGGTATAATTACATAATTACTTTCAGATTGTTACGGATTACAAAGATACGGGTTATTTGGTAAAAACAAAGAAAGTTTCTTCTAAAAAGCTGTGTAACTGATGTGGGCGAACGATAATTCGCCCCTACCAGGCCATATCGACGTAATGGTATAAACGTCTGAGGTTACCTGTGTAAGAGCGAATTATGATTTATCCGCCAGAATAACGCAGTTATTTTTAGTCAATCATTTCAAAACCCGTATACGGCACCAGTGCCTTTGGAATACGGATGCCTTCCGGTGTCTGATTATTTTCCAGTAAAGCGGCAACGATGCGTGGTAATGCCAATGCAGATCCGTTCAATGTATGGCAAAGCTCTGTTTTCTTTTCTCCACTGCGGTAACGGCATTTCAAGCGATTAGCCTGATAAGTATCGAAGTTAGAAACGGAACTTACTTCCAGCCAACGTTTCTGTGCCTCTGAATAAACTTCGAAGTCGAAGCAGAGAGCAGCGGTAAAGCTCATATCACCGCCACACAGGCGAAGGATACGATAGGGTAATTCCAGTTTCTGCAGCAATCCTTCTACATGATCCAGCATCTCTTTGTGAGACTGTTTGGAATGTTCCGGCTTGTCAATGCGTACCAATTCTACTTTGGAAAATTCGTGCAGACGATTCAAACCGCGCACATCTTTACCGTAAGATCCGGCTTCGCGACGGAAACACTGCGTGTAAGCACAGTTTTTGATAGGAAGTTGTTTCTCTTCCAGAATCACGTCGCGATAGATATTTGTTACAGGTACTTCAGCTGTTGGAATGAGGTATAAATCGTCTACTTCGCAATGGTACATCTGTCCTTCCTTATCGGGCAACTGGCCTGTTCCGTAACCGGAAGCTGCATTTACCACTGTCGGAGGCATGATTTCCAGATAGCCAGCCTTGCGGGCTTCGTCCAGGAAGAAGTTGATCAGTGCGCGTTGCAACTGTGCACCTTTTCCTTTGTAAACCGGGAATCCGGCTCCTGTGATCTTTACGCCTAAGTCGAAGTCAATCAAATCATATTTCTTCGTCAGTTCCCAATGAGGTAGTGCATCTTTGGGAAGTTCGGTTTCCATGCCACCCATTTTCTCTACTACATTATCCTCAGCGCCCACACCTTCGGGTACTTCATCATAAGGTATATTAGGAATGGTGTAGAGCAGATTCTGCATATCTTCAGCAGCCTGGTCCATTTCGGCTTGCAGAGTCTTGTTAGTTTCTTTTAGCTCGGCTACACGACTTTTGGCAGTTTCAGCTTCCTCTTTTTTCCCTTCCTTTATCAGTTGTCCGATAGATTTGGAAATAGAGTTCACTTCAGAGAGGTTATTATCTAATACAGACTGTGTGCTACGTCTTTTGTCGTTAAAGGCAATTACTTGGTCTATTGTCTCTTTAGCATTTTTGAAATGCTTCTTTTCCAGTCCGCGGATCACCGCGTCGGTGTTTTCTGTAATTTGTTTGATGGTAAGCATATCTTGATACTTTGTTTTGATTAAAATCTTGATTTGAGAGCACAAAGATAAGTAAAAAACAAATAAGGTGTTGTTTTTGCTATAAAAAGAAAGGGATGCAATCCATTGGATTACATCCCTTTTCTTTATTTTTTATTCTGAAACTTACGCTTCTGCGTTTTCAGCGGGGATTACAGATACATAACGTCTGTCTTCCTTGGTTACTTTGAACTGTACAGTTCCGTCTACTAAAGCGAAAAGAGTGTGGTCTTTACCCATACCGATGTTGTTACCCGGGTGGAATTCAGTACCTCTTTGACGAACGATGATGTTACCAGCTTTGCAAACTTCGCCACCAAATATCTTAACGCCTAATCTCTTGCTCTGTGATTCGCGGCCGTTCTTAGAACTACCGACACCTTTTTTATGTGCCATTTCTTCTTACTGTTTTAATTGATTAAGCTACTACTTCTGTAATTGTTAACTCTGTGAATTGTTGACGGTGACCGTTCAACTTACGATGACCTTTTCTTCTTTTCTTGTGGAAAATGAGAACTTTGTCACCTTTTACCATGCTTGATACAATCTGGCAAACTACTTTTGCACCTTCTACGGTGGGAGCACCTACGGTGATGGCACCTTCTTTGTCTACCAAAAGAACTTTGTCAAATTCTACTGTTGTACCGTTTTCTGCATTCTGGATGTGGTGTACAAACAGCTTTTTGCCAGCTTCTGCTTTGAATTGCTGACCGTTGATTTCTACAATTGCGTACATTTCTTATATATAATGTATAAGTTAGCTCCGTCGGGTGGTCTCTAATCACTTAGAAAGCACTTTGTCGAACCCGGTGCGGAATAATCGGGCACAAAAGTACTTCTTTTATTTGGAACAGACAAACGTTTCTTCCTCTTTTTTTGAGGAATAGATTTAGGAAATCTGTCAGGAAGGGATTCTTGCAAGTCTGCTTCATACCAACTCCGTGTCAAGGCCGTACCAACTCCGTATCAAGTCCAAGCGTATAGATACGGAGAAGACACGGAGTAAATAAGACTCAGATATAATGAATATACGGGGCCTATTCATAAAGCCTTGAGTACTGAACCAAGCAAACTTATAAGAGGGAATAAAACATTAAGTTCATTTTCTTTTTTTTTAGAATATTCTTCCTTGCATGATTTATAATGTCTATCTTTGCACTCGGATTTAATAATCCGGCTTTCGGGTGCTTCGTGATATATCTTATCAAACGAGGTGAAAAGGGAATCAGGTGAAACTCCTGAACAGACCCACTGCTGTGAGCTTCATTAAACTTTTCGGATAAATTCTACACTTGTCCACTGTCCGTATAGGATGGGAAGGACTTCCGGAGAGGAAGCGAGTCAGAAGACCTGCCTGCAAAGTCTGCAATCTACAGTTTCGGGGGAAAAGGAACTTAAGAGATTCACATTGCTTCAACTCATATTGTTATAGATATGAGAGGTCATTGCTCTGACTTCGTACCTCGAAACATAACGGAAAATAATTGTGTGTATGCAGAAGAAACGCATTTTGAGGTTATGTTGTGCAGTGCTAATGGTATCATTATCCGCCTGCGAATATGAGGATGATTTTCCTGCCGGAGTGGGCGAGGGTAATATCGAAGCTATTGTTTTGAACGAGGGAAGAATAGGTACGAATATGGGAGCTATATCTGTATTGTACCGTAACGGGATGGTGAGTCCCGATGTCTTTCGTGTTGTGAATAACCGACCGTTAGGGGATGTAGCACAATCTATTACGATGATTAATGGGAAGTACTTCATCGCTTTGAACAATTCTAAGAAAATCGAGATTGTGAATTCCAAGACTTTCGAATCCGAAGGTACGATACTTTATACACAGGCAGGATTACCACGTCAGATTGTGGCTATATCGGATACTACTGCTATCGTTTCCGATCTTTTAAGTAACAATGTCTCCGGTGTTGATTTGCCCAGCCAGCTGGTACGGATTCGTACCGTGCCTCCTTATGGTACTCCCTTGGAATATATCGTTATCAGAAAATGGGTAGAATATATGGAAGTGTCTGAACATAAACTTTTGGGTATTACAGCAAAAGGGGTTTATGTGTTCGATCTGGACAATATTACTCTGGAAGGAAGCCGCATGATAGAAGAAGTCTATAATGAGGAAGTCACTAAAACCTGTAAATTGCTGAAAGACAAAAATGGCAAGATATGGGCTTTGATGAACGAACGTGATAAAGGCAAACTTACTGCTATCCTGTTAAAGTGTATTGATCCGCAGACGGAGAAGGTAGTGACTACTTACAGACTGCCTTTTGTCAGTAAGAATGAAGCCAAAGAAGGGGATGTAACCGGAACTATCAGCTATAACCGGACTGACATGGATGCTACTAAAACTCTGATCTATTTTAGTGTGCGAACCTGCAAACCGGGTCTTCCGAATGACTCACAACAAAGTATTTATACGTTGAATACGGATGATGGCACTTTTAAATTACATCGTCATGTACCTGGAGTAGATATGATGTATGGTTGTGGAGTAAGTCCGCAAGGGGAAGTGTATATCTGCGACTGTCTGGACTATTCGGCACAGCGTGGCTATATTCGTCATTATAAAGAGAGTGGAAATGTTGAAAGTTACCGTGTTGGTATTTATCCCAATCAGGTCTATTTCCCTGAATCATCCGAAGTTCAATAATCTAAGTTTATGAGAAAACTGTTTTTCCTGATAGTTGCCGCATGCCTGCTGGTGACTGATGCGATAGCTCAAAAAAAGGATACGATTGCCTATGGCCTGAATCTGGATGAGGTGCAGATTGTAGCCCGTCGGATACGTCATGCCAATGAAGCAAATGCCGGTGCAAAAGTGACGCATCTTGAGCCTGAATTGCTGCAAATCAATAAAACCCGTTCGTTTTCTGAGTTATTGACCGAAAATTCAGCTACCTACATTAAGAGCCTGGGCACGGGAGCATTATCTACAGCCTCTTTCCGTGGAGGAAGTGCTGCGCAAACCCGGGTCAACTGGAATGGAATCAATATCACGCCGCCGATGTCCGGAGTGTTTGACTTTTCGCAGTTCCCTGTTTTTTTTGCCGACAACGTGAACCTTTATTATGGAAGCAGTCATGTGAAGAGTGGTACCGGTGCTGTGGGTGGGAGTGTAAACATCTTCAATGATCCGGAGTGGGGAAAGGGAGTTACAGGTAAATTTTTTGGAGAATATGGTTCTTATAACACATATACCGGAGGAACACAGATTAATGTAAGTGGCAAACGGGTGGTTTCGAAAACACGTTTGTTTTATCAGCATTCGGATAATGACTATACTTATATTAATAAAGTACTTACTAATGAAGCTTTCCGTGAGAAGCGGCAAGATGCCAAATATTCACAATGGAGTGCGATGCAGGAAGGGTACTTTAAACTGAATCCGTACGCACAACTGGCTGCTGTAGGCTGGATACAACAAGGGAAGCGTATGTTGCCCCAGCCATTAGGCATTGTGGGAAAGACACACGAACAGCAGAATGAAACGAATATTCGCGGGTATGTAGGGTTCGACTACGTGCGTGGCATCCATGAATTTCATGTAAAAGGCGCATGGCTTTATTATCGTCTGAAGTATGACAAATGGTTTGATGGCGGGTTGTTCGACCCGGAAGGCAATATCAACTCTTCGCAGACATGGCAGGGGGTTGCTGATTATTCGTGTGCACCTGTTGACGAGTTGGTATTGAATGCTACGCTTACCTATACACACGACTTGGTAAATGTGAGTAGTTACATTGATGTGGATTCCGCTAAGTACCTGATAGACGATGTGTATTATAATATACCGGTACCCGAACCGCCATTGAAGCATCATCGCAATGTATTGTCGTTGCAAGCTTCGGCGAACTGGACATTATTGCCATGGTTACAACTACATGGGCAGTATATGTTCGAGCAGAATAATAGCCGGAACGTGTCTACATGGTCGGCTGGTTTTGCCACAAACTTTTTCGATAAGACCTTCTACGTAAAAGGTAGCATGTCGTACAATTACCGTTTTCCCAGTATGAATGATCTTTATTGGCGTCCCGGTGGAAATCCCGATGTGAAACCCGAAGACGGCTATTCTTATGACGCAGCCATCGGTTATAAGAATGATTTAACCTCCTGGATGACATTGAATGCAGAAGCGTCCGGTTATCTGATGCATATTGACAATTGGATATTGTGGCTTCCAAAAGATGGCAACCAGTGGATATGGACACCTCAGAACAAACGTAATGTCCTCTCGCTGGGAGCAGAGTTTACTGGTAAAATGGTGCTTAGCTTTGGAGATTTCAAGACTACACTTTCCGGTAATTTCAGCTGGGCTCGTTCGCGTACGCGGAAGAAGCAGCATGTAGATGATAACTCTTATATGCAGCAGATCCCTTATGTGCCCGAATTGAAATGGAATGCACGGCTGGCGTTTGATTATAAAAAAGCCTTTTGTTCGTGGCAGACTACTTATATAGGTAAACGTTATGTCACAACTGATGAATCTTATTCAACCCGTCCTTATACGGTTCATAACTTATTAGTGGGTTATTTGTGGAAATTAGGGAACGGCATGCAGCTTACTTCGCAAGTACGTGTGGATAACATTCTGAATACCTATTATGAATCGACACAATACTATCCGATGCCATTGCGTAATGTGCTGTGCTCGTTGATGTTTGAATTTTAGTTTTTAATTTTTTATATACTAACAATGAAGAAGAACATTATTTATTTTTTATCATGCCTTGTCCTTACGGTAGGACTAGTATCTTGTAGTGATGATGACAAAGAACCGTTGTCGCCTTTAACAGTTGTGATAGAGGGTGCCGAAGCACAAGAAGTAGTGCAAGGTGCAACTCTGAATTTAAAGGCTGTAGTAGAAGGAAGTTCAGAAGTGAAATATGTCTGGACATTGAATGGTAAGGAAGTTTCTACCACCCCTGCTTATGAGTTTACTGCGACGGATCTTGGAAAAAGTGAAATTCAACTGAAAGTTTCAAATGCGGAGCAAGGTGAAGCAGCAGCCAAGTTAGACCTCGACGTGTATGGAAAGTATAAGTATGGAACCTTTATACTGAACGAAGGTGCAGCTTGGGGAGGTGATAAAGGTGGCTACCTAATCTTTATAAGTCCGGAGGGAGAACTTGTGGAGAAGGCTTTCCAAAAAGAGAACAATGGATCATGGTTAGGCAGTGTTCCGCAGGATGTGTTTATTGCCAACAATAAAATGTATATTGTTTCTCAAAACGGAGGTAACGAGGGAGGCTTTTTAACGATAGTCAATGCTGAAACATTGAAACTGGAAACCGCTTTTGGTGATGAATTGAAGAGTCAGGTAAGTTGGCCTACACATGTAGCAGTGTTGGGCGATGATAACATTTATCTGCGTGATAACGGAGGTATTAAGTTGTTTCATCCTTCTACAGGAGAAGCGACTCTTATCGAAGGAACGAAAGGAGCCAGAAAAAATACGATGGCAGTTGTTGGAGGAAAAGTTTTTGCTTCGCAAAACAAGAATCTTCTTGTCATAGAATCCGGAAAGGATAAAGTATCGGCAACGGTTGAATTTGACGGTAATATTTCGGGTGTGGTAAAATCATCAGATAATAACGTTTGGGTATCGGTTTCAACTGGTAAAATAGCTAAAGTCAGTGCCAAAGATTATTCAATTATAAAAGAAAACGATTTGTCGTCGAATACAGATGCTACAAAAACGTTGTCAGCTTCATTTGCTGCTGCTCCCAGTATAACAGCCAAAGGAGATACATTGTATATGAGTGGTCTTGCTACTAAAATTTACCGTCATATTTTTAGTACTAATGAAACTAAACTGATGGTAGATGTTAAAGAGATGGTAGAAAATGCCAATATCGTTTATAATACAGTTACTGTTGATCCGGTAACGGAAGGAGTTTATTTCAATACGATAAAAGGATATGGAGATAATGTGGGTATCAATCAGATTAGTATATTCGATTTTAGTGGTGCAACTCCTACTTTGAAAGCACATTATAATGATTGTACAAGATATCCGGCTGGAGTCTTCTTTACTTCTAATTTTAGATAACTATGAAGAATAATATTATCTATTTTTTATCATGTCTTGTCCTTGCTATAGGATTGGAATCTTGTAGTAGCGATGATTCCAACGGCAATGCTTTACTACTCTCAGTATCCATTGTCGATGGTGAAAAACAAGATGTTGCACTTGGAAAATCTCTCACCTTGGAGGCGAAAGTGGAAAATGGTGAAAATGCTCGTTTTGAGTGGACAGTGGATGGTGAGAAGGTATCAACTGAACTGAAGTATGTGTTTACTCCCACAAAGGTAGGCACCTACGACGTGAAGTTTGCAGCTTATAAGGATAAAGATGAAGCCTATGCCGCTATACTGGTGAATGTATATGTGGCTTATGATGCTGTAAAGTCTATGAGTGATATTCAATTCTGGACAGGAGAGGGAGAATGTCAGTCTGCATTAGGCGTGCAATGGATAAGTGGTGACAACTGGGAAGATCCGACACAGGATAATGTTCATTTCCTGAGTTGGGGGTATCGTTGGAAAGAAAGCGACCAATCTACCGGATATCAGATGATCTTAGCAATTGCTAAAGCAGATCCTCGCTTCTTTGTTGTGATGGGACCAGGTTTTGGTGGTGATGACAGTCGGTCTGTTCGTGGTTTGGGCTACGATGCCAATGGTGATGGTTGTTTTTCTATAAAGAATGAATCCATGTCTATTACATATGATGCAAAGGACTTTACGGATGGGGTAATCTTTCTGAAAGATGATGTGACGGGAGATGGATTTGTATCAACCGATCCTGCCGATTATTGGATGGGTGGCTGGTATGAGAATTATTGTTCGTATTATTTGGGTGATGATGGGAAGAATGTTCCGGAATCATTTGAATATTCTCCATATATGGCAGACTTGCGCACATTAACTCAGAACAGTTGGGATGCTTGGACTTGTTCCTCAATCAATTCCGGTATGATGAATACTTATCCTTTTTCAGAATGGATGGTAGGGGCTCTTGCAAATCCCCAATAATAGATACGAATTGATTTTTCCTGAAATAAATAAAAGTTCTCTCATATCAATTGATAGGGAGAACTTTTATTATATAAACCGCAGCAACTATCAGGGCTACTACAATAATAGCAAAGATAATAAGCAATATTAGACTGTAGAAGAACATAAGTACTGTGGTCCAAAAACTTCTCCACCACGTGTATCCATACAGTTGCTTATAATCCAGGCAGAAGAGGGCAAAGATGAATAGTATGGGCAATTCGTATAAATCGCCTACCTGTGCACTGCCGTTGAAAGGAAGCACAATGATGCTGAGCAAGAGTATTTGGCAAGCGATATAGGCCTGTATAAATACATGTTCTGTCAGATTATAGCGCAGCTTGTTCTTTTTACGACGGAAAGCCATGAGCGTTGCCAGAGCAAAAAGAGGTAACGTGGCAATGATGCGGAATGCCTTGTTGCCATGTCCCCAACTTTTCAGTAAGTTCCATACTTTTTCCAAGAAAGGTGTGTTGTGGATGACTTTTTCAAGTTTATCAAATGCTGAAGACCCATCTTTCAGCAATTCGTCTATGAGCTCATCATCTTCATCGCCATTTATTTTTATGGTGATATTGTCCTTTTTAAAAGAACTTTTTGTTTCTAGTTTTTCCAAATCCAGATTCAGGTCTTTTATAGTTTGAGTCAGAACTTCCTTTTGAGCTGGTTCTTTGGCCTTTTTTATCTGTTTCTGCAAAAGTTCGCGTGTGACTATCAGATTCTTCTTCCGGATTTCCGTAGAATCCTCTGTTCCCAGATTTTCCAGTTTCTTGTTCAAGCCTTTTATGGCCTGGTTCAGAACATCTTTGGTGTGTGAGTCTTCTGTTCCCTCTATTCGTTTTTGTAGTTGTTCACGTGCAGCAAGTATTTCTTGTCTTTGGACTTCCTGTGATTTTTCCTTCTTTTCTTTCAGGGCTTCAGGGTCTACCAGTTGCACAGCCATTATGTAAAGGGCGGCAAGTACAAATAATGTCTGGAAGGGGCGGAAGTATAAGATTCGTTTGCCAGCAATGAAGTCTCTGATCATGTATCCCGGGCGGTAGAGCAAGTCCAGAAGGGTGCGGCCGAAACCATTATCGATATTAGTGAATCCGCCTAATATATTTCTGAATGCATTACTGAAACGGTAACGGGGAGTATTCCGGCTTTGACCGCAACGGTTGCAATAGCTACCTGTATAAGCAGTTTCACAATTTAAGCAAATATTGCTTTCCTCACTCATGGGCGGTGTTTTCTTTCCTTGTACCATTTTGATGTGTAGGGCGCGAAGGCGTATCTTACAGGGAAGCCACCAGGGAGAGTTTAATATTCGGTTTGGCAGAATCCTGCGTTTGGTAAGGATATACAAGAGAACCAGAATGAAAGCCCACAGAAAAACATTACTGTCTTCTCCTTCTTCAAAAGATAACCATAGTAGTACTGCCAGGATTAGTATTTGCCAGATATTGATCATTTTCTTTCTGCAAGGAGTGCGACGGGAAACAATAACCGGAACGGAAGGTGGATTGACAACCGGATGGGTTGGTTGTTCATCCGTTTCCAAGAGTTCTTCCAGTGAGTTCATAATTTTCCAATGCGGATATTTGCCTAATTCTTCGGCGGAAGTTACTCCATGGGTTACACCGGCAAAGTCCACACCAGCTGCTTTGGCTGTGGCAGCGTCCACTGTGCTATCGCCAATGTAGAGGGTTTCTGCCTTGGTGACATGCAACTGTTTGATGGCAAGCAGCAACCCTTCGGGTGAGGGCTTGGCTGTTTGTACATCTTCTCCGCCAATAATGATGTTGAAGAAACTGCCGGGGAAGTGCTGGTCGAGCATTTCCTTTATGCGATAACGGTATTTGGTGGAGATGATGCCGATGAATGCGCCTGCATCTTTCAGGGCAAGCAGCACAGACTTGGTTTCCAGAAAGAGTACGGTGTTTATTGTCATGTGGGTATCCGCTTCCTTCCTGTATTCGCTCTTAAAACCAGCTAGTTGGTCTTCATCCGTCACCCCCGTCAGGATAGAGAAAGATTCTTCCAAAGTTTTTCCGATGGTACGTTTAATATCTTCATCGGTTACATCTGTATAACCATGTTGATTGAGCACATTACGGAAACAGGTAACGATGCCGCGAGAAGAGTCTGCGAGCGTGTAGTCAAAGTCAAAGAGATAAGTCGTATAGCTCATTGTCGCTTTTTGCGGCAAAGTTATAAATTAATTGGAATTTTTAGGCTATATTTGTTCGTTCGATGAATTTATTAGGGAAACCGTTAAGTGTTTCCGGATGCTGAGTTGTTACATATGCACGTTAACTATGTAGTATTATGAAATTGTCAGAATTGTTTTTACTGGTTTTATTCCTTTTCTCCCTTTCAGCGTGTGTGTCCCAGCAACCGGATACGAAGAGTAAGTGCTATGCCACAGAGTATGTCAACCCCTTTATCGGTACGGATTTTACCGGGAATACGTATCCCGGAGCACAAACTCCGTTCGGTATGGTGCAGTTAAGTCCCGATAACGGGCTTCCGGGATGGGATCGCATCTCCGGTTATTTCTATCCGGACAGCACGATTGCAGGTTTTAGCCATACCCACCTTTCAGGTACCGGGGCAGGTGATTTATATGATATATCTTTTATGCCTGTTACTTTGCCCTATAAAGAGACGGATGCTCCGTTAGGTATTCATTCTTTATTTTCTCACTCCGAAGAAACTGCCAGTGCCGGATATTATCAGGTTCGGTTGAAAGACTATGATATCAATGTAGAACTGACGGCAACCGAGCGTTGCGGTATTCAACGTTATACCTTCCCTGAAGCAGATGCTGCCATTTTCCTTAATTTGCGAAAGGCTATGAATTGGGATTTTACCAATGATACTTATATTGAGAGAATCGATTCTGTTACCATACAAGGGGATCGCTTTTCTGACGGTTGGGCACGCGATCAGCATATTTATTTTCGTACCCGATTCTCTAAACCGTTTAAAGCAATGCAGTTGGATACTGCTACTATTGTCAAGGATGGTGAACGGATTGGAACGTCTGCTATCGCCCGTTTTGATTTCCATACCGCTGCAGGAGAGCAGATTCTTGTAACCACTGCCATATCAGGTGTAAGCATGGAGGGAGCTGCTCGTAATCTTGCAGCCGAAGCACCGGATGATGATTTCGACAAATATCTGGCTACTACCCAAAAAAACTGGAATGAACAACTGTCTAAGATAGAAATCACATGTGATGATCCTGATGAGAAAGTCAAATTTTATACGGCTCTGTATCACTCTATGCTGGCACCGACTATTTATAATGATGTGGACGGTGCCTATTACGGTCCCGATAAACAAGTGCATCAGGCAGATAGATGGACCAATTACAGTACTTTTTCATTGTGGGATACCTATCGTGCCGCTCATCCTCTTTACACTTATATAGAACCGCAACGTGTGAATGATATGGTTCAGTCTTTTCTTGCTTTTTTTGAACAGAACGGACGTCTTCCGGTATGGAACTTCTATGGAAGTGAAACGGATATGATGATAGGCTATCATGCTGTACCGGTTATTGTGGATGCTTATCTGAAGGGAATAGGAAATTTTGATCCGAAGAAAGCCTTGGAAGCCTGTGTAGCTACAGCCAATATAGATGAATATCGCGGAATTGGATTGTATAAAAAGTATGGTTATGTGCCTTATGATGTGACAGATCATTATAACTCAGAGAACTGGTCGCTCTCTAAAACTCTGGAATACGCTTACGATGATTATTGTATTGCCCGTATGGCGGACAAGTTGGGTGAAAGGCAGATTGCAGATGCATTCTATAAACGTTCTCAAAACTATAAGAATGTATATAATCCCCAGGCTTCTTTTATGCAGCCGCGTGATAATAAAGGAAATTTTATTCAACCCTTCAGTCCGGATGACTATACTCCGCATATTTGCGAAAGTAACGGTTGGCAATATTTCTGGTCTGTGCAGCAAGATGTCGATGGTTTGATTGGTTTGGTCGGAGGTACGGAGCGTTTTGCCCAGAAACTGGATAGTATGTTTACTTATAATCCTTCTGCGGATGAAGATCTGCCTATTTTCAGTACCGGAATGATCGGGCAGTATGCGCATGGAAATGAACCGAGCCATCATGTCATTTATTTGTTTAATGCTGTAGGGCAACCTTGGAAGACTCAGAAATATGCCGCCGAGGTGATGCATGAACTTTATAAGAACACGCCTGCCGGTTTATGCGGGAATGAGGATTGTGGTCAGATGTCTGCTTGGTACGTATTTAGCGCAATGGGATTCTATCCGGTAGATCCGGTTAGCGGCAGATATGAAATAGGCACCCCTATGTATCCTGAAATGAAAATGCATTTGGATAACGGCAAGACATTTACGGTATTGGCGCCGACTATTAGTGAAGAGAATATATATATCCAGTCGGTGAAACTCGACGGGAAACCTTATGATAAAAGCTATATCACACATGAACAAATAATGAATGGCTCTGTCTTTGAATTTGAGATGGGGAATAAACCGGGGGCAGTGTGGTATGCGATAGAGTGATAAAATGAAGTTGTGGGATTATGGGTGATAACTTTGATTCAACTTATAAACTCCTTTTCCGTAAATACTATGCCAATCTGCTTTTCTATGCTACACGTATTGTGGGCGAGGAAGAAGCAGAGGACGTAGTACAAGATGTGTTTGTGGAATTGTGGCGACGAAAAGATACAGTGACGGTGGGAGAGCAGATACAGGCATTTCTGTATCGGGCGGTGTATACCCGTGCTTTGAATGTTTTGAAGCACCGGGATATCAAGAATAGTTACGAAGCTGTCGTAATGGAAATTAATCAGAAGAGGGTTGAATTCTATCAGCCGGATAGTAATGATGTAGTGAAAAGGATAGAGGATCGTGAGCTTAGAAGAGAGCTTTCCGAAGCCATTAATGGACTGCCGGATAAATGCAAGATGGTTTTCAAACTCAGTTATCTGCATGATATGAAGAACAAAGAAATTGCAGAAACAATGGGAATATCGTTACGGACGGTAGAGGCTCACATGTATAAAGCTTTGAAGTTCCTGCGTGAAAGATTGGGCTACCTCAACTTTATGTTAGCCCTGTTTTTATTGAATAAGGTATAAGTGTTTTTGTCGAAACGATTGTTTTATTAGTATGATGAAGGAAGGAAAAAATAAGTTGAATGAAGAATTACTGGCCAAATTCCTTATGGGTGAATGTTCTGAAGAAGAACTCCGTGAGGTGAACACTTGGCTGAACGAGTCGGACGATAATGCGCGTGAACTGTTTAGGATAGAAGAAATATATCATCTGGGAAAGAGTGGCGATTCTACAGATGAGAAAAAAATTGAAAAAGCAGAAAAACAGTTATTCAAACGGTTGGCACAGGAAGAAGCTAAGCAGTTCAAGGTGCGTAGAATGCATACTTGGATGAAGTATGCTGCTATGTTCATAGGAATTTTCCTTGTATCCGGTTTGAGTTATTATATCTATCAGTCTCAAAGTGAAGAACAGTTAGTGGCTGTTGTAGCCCGGGATGAAGTGAAGGAATTGATGCTGCCCGATGGCACTAAAGTATGGTTGAATAAGCACACGACCTTGAAGTACCCGCGTGAGTTTTCTGAAAAGGAAAGAAATGTGTATATGGAGGGAGAGGGCTATTTTGAAGTAAAGAGAAATGTTGAAAAGCCTTTTATTGTGCGAAGTGAAGCCATGCAAGTCAGAGTGCTGGGTACGGTCTTTAACTTGAAGAGTGATAAGATGAACCGTTCGGCAGTAGCTACACTGATTAAGGGAGAGATTGAGGTGAAAGGCAATCACAATGAGGGTATGATTGTGTTGGCTCCGGGACAAAAAGCCGAATTGAACGCTGTAACTCGTCGTCTGGTAGTGAAGCAAGTGGATACAGGTATTGAGAATTGGCATAATAATCAGTTTGTCTTTGAAAATGCTGATATATTTACGATTGCCCGTACTTTAGAGAACTCTTATGGAGTGAAGATTATTCTGGCGCCTGATATGGATGCTACTAAAACATATTCGGGTACACTGAAGAAGAAAAACACTGTGGAGGAAATCCTGAATTTGATTAAAAGTACAAATGCAATACCTATTGAATATAAAATTGTAGGAAATAGTGTATTTTTGTCTCCCAAAAAATAAAAGGAAACTTTTGAAATATATAATCTTATAAATATAATAGTATGAGAAAGCTGCTTTTATCAATGTGCTTTTTGGGCTGTGCTCTCTGGGCGCAGGCTAAAGATTTAACACAATACGTTAACCCGTTGATGGGTACGTTATCCAGTTTCGAACTATCTACAGGCAATACATATCCTGCTATCGCACGTCCATGGGGTATGAATTTCTGGACTCCTCAAACAGGAAAAATGGGAGATGGTTGGCAGTATGTTTATACCGCCCATAAAATCCGTGGTTTTAAACAAACCCATCAACCCAGTCCCTGGATTAATGACTACGGTCAGTTTTCTATCATGCCGGTAGTGGGCAAACCCGAATTTAATGAAGATAAGCGTGCCAGCTGGTTCTCTCATAAAGGAGAAGTTGCATTGCCTCATTATTATAAGGTGTATCTTGCTGAACACGATGTAGTGACAGAGTTTACTCCCACTGAACGTGCTGTTTTATTCCGTTTTACTTTTCCGGAGAATGAACATTCATATATTGTAGTGGATGCTTTCGACAAAGGATCTTATATTAAAATTATTCCTGAACAAAATAAGATTATCGGATACACAACCCGTAACAGTGGTGGAGTGCCCGATAACTTCAAGAACTACTTTGTTATTGAGTTCGACAAGCCTTTTACTTATCAGGCTTCTGTTGCCGATGGCGTTTTGGCAGAGAATCAAAAAGAGCAGAAGGCCGGACATGCAGGTGCAATCATTGGTTTTAAAACCCGTAAAGGAGAAATCGTGCATGCTCGTGTAGCCTCTTCCTTTATCGGTTTTGAGCAGGCAGACAGAAACTTGAAAGAGCTTGGAAACGATAGTTTTGATACTTTGGTTCAGAAAGGGCAAGATGCCTGGAATGAGGTATTGGGTAAAATAGAAGTGGATGGTGGCAATCTTGATCAGTATCGTACTTTTTATTCTTGTCTGTATCGTTCGGTACTTTTCCCCCGTGCTTTTTATGAATTTGATGAAACTGGCAATCCTGTTCATTATAGTCCTTACAATGGTCAGGTATTACCTGGATATATGTATACGGATACCGGCTTCTGGGATACTTTCCGTTGCCTGTTCCCTTTCCTCAACCTGATGTATCCTTCGGTAAACAAACAAATCCAGGAAGGTCTCGTCAATACATATAAGGAAAGCGGTTTCTTCCCTGAATGGGCTAGCCCGGGACATCGTGGTTGTATGATTGGCAACAACTCTGCCTCTGTACTGGCTGATGCCTATCTGAAGGGGGTTAAAGTGGATGATGTGGCTACCTTGTATGAAGGACTTATCCATGGCACAAAGAATGTACATCCTGAAGTTTCTTCTACCGGACGTCTCGGTTATGAATATTATAATGAATTAGGTTATGTTCCTTATGACGTAAAGATCAATGAGAATGCTGCCCGTACTCTGGAATATGCTTATGATGACTGGTGTATCTATCAGATGGCAAAAGCGCTGGATCGTCCGAAGAAAGAGCAGAAACTTTTTGCCAATCGTGCTATGAACTATAAGAACGTGTTCGATAAGGAAAGCCTGTTGATGCGTGGACGTAATAAAGATGGGCAGTTCCAGACACCTTTCTCACCTTTGAAATGGGGAGATGCCTTTACAGAAGGAAACAGTTGGCATTACTCCTGGTCCGTTTTCCACGATCCGCAAGGTTTGATCGATTTGATGGGTGGTGAAAAAGTTTTTGTCGAAATGCTGGATTCTGTGTTTATTGTTCCTCCCATCTTCGATGACAGCTATTATGGACAGGTGATTCATGAAATACGTGAAATGACAGTGATGAACATGGGTAACTATGCGCATGGTAACCAGCCTATACAGCACATGATTTACATGTACAATTATGCCGGGCAGCCTTGGAAAGCCCAATATTGGTTGCGTCAGGTGATGAACCGTATGTATACTCCAGGTTCTGATGGGTATTGTGGAGATGAAGACAATGGGCAGACTTCTGCCTGGTATGTGTTCTCAGCATTAGGCTTCTATCCGGTTTGTCCGGGAACCGATGAGTATGTTCTCGGTGCTCCTTTGTTCAAGAAAGCTACACTTCATCTTGAGAATGGCCGTTCATTGGTTATTGATGCAGCAAACAATAGTTCTGAAAATATGTATATTGAATCGCTTCGTCTGGATGGAAATGAATATACGAAGAATTATGTGAAACATGAAGACCTGTTGAAGGGCGGTGTCCTGAAATTTGATATGGGTAATAAGCCCAACTTACAGAGAGGAATACATCCGGAAGATTATCCATATTCTTTCTCTAACGAAATAAAAAAGAAGTAAGGGCTGAAGTTAATAATGTAAGAAAGAAGGGAATAGAAATTAAAACTATTCCCTTTTTTGTTTTAATGAAAAAAAATATCATTTTGTAGTAAGTGTATTTTTAGCGACTGTTGTTTTATATATGAAAGTCGGGAGAAAGGGTCTCCTGACAGATTAAAATTAACCAATGTGTAACCTTTAAACTTTGTTTATGGACAACAATCATGCTTTTCAAAGTTCGAAATTTCTACGGGCTTTATTAGTCTTGTTCTTCATGACTGTATCAGTTCAGTGGACTTTTGCCCAACTGGATTTGAACATGTCTCGCACGACATTAGGTACGGTCATTGAACAAATCAAAACTCAATCCAAGTATCAATTTTTTTATGACGACAAACTTGCTGCTACGGCAGTGGAAAAAGTCAATGTGAAGAATGCATCTATCGAAGATGCCTTGACTGCTATTCTTAAGGGGAAAAATATTTCTTTTAAAGTAGAAGATAACATTGTTTATCTTTCAGAGAAGTCTCAATCAGGACAAGAAGGTGCCCAACAAGGAAAAGAACGTACGATAACCGGTCAGGTATCGGACGATATGGGGCCTCTGATCGGTGTCAATGTATTGGTGAAAGGTACCAGTGTGGGTTGTATCACCGATTTTGACGGTAATTTTACGCTGACCACAACAGAAGCAAATCCTGTAATTCAATTCTCTTATGTCGGTTATAAAACACAGGAGATTGCAGCAAAGGAACAGAGTGTTATCAATCTGATGATGGAGAGCGATTCTCAACTGGTAGAAGAGGTTGTTGTAACTGCCTTGGGTATTAAACGTGCAACTAAAGCATTGAGTTACAATGTTCAGGAAATCAAAAGTGATGAACTGACCAGAGTGAAAGATGCTAACCTTGTAAACTCTTTGTCTGGTAAAGTGGCGGGTGTTACCATTAATGCCAGTTCCTCCGGTGTAGGTGGTGCCAGTAAAGTAGTGATGCGTGGTACGAAAGGTATTGATCAGTCCAGCAACGCTCTTTATGTGATCGATGGTGTACCTATGTTCAATCTTTCCGGTGAAGGTGGTCAGGAATTTGACTCTAAAGGTTCTTCAGAAGCGATTGCAGATATAAATCCGGAAGACATCGAATCTATGTCTGTACTGACGGGTGCTGCCGCTGCCGCTTTGTATGGTAGTCACGCTGCCAATGGTGCTATTGTTATTACGACTAAGAAAGGCAAGGAAGGACGTTTGAGTTTGACTGTATCACAGAATACTGAATTTCTCCGTCCGTTTGTTACTCCTAATTTTCAGAATTCTTATGGCACAGGCGATCTTCTGTCCAGTGCAGGTTCTGTAGAAAAAAGCTGGGGTAATAAATTGAACCCTTCCAATTACATGGGATATGATCCGATCAATGACTTTCTGAGAACAGGTGTGGTAGCTACCGAAACCGTTTCTTTATCTACAGGTACGGAAAAGAATCAGACTTACTTCTCTGCGAGTGCTGTGAATTCTGTCGGTATGGTTCCGAATAACGATTATGACCGTTATAACTTTACTTTCCGCAACACTACTTCTTTCCTGAATGATAAGATGACACTGGATGTAAGTGCTTCTTATATCAAACAGAAAGACCAAAATATGGTGAATCAGGGTACTTACTCCAATCCGTTGGTTACAGCTTATTTGTTCCCTCGTGGTGACGACTGGAATGAGATTAAGATGTACGAACGCTGGGATACTTCCCGTAACATCTATACACAATATTGGCCACAGGGCATCGATACTTTTACAGGACAAAATCCGTACTGGATTGCTTATCGTAACCTGCGTGAGAATAATAAGGATCGTTATATGTTGAGTGGTAGCTTGAGCTATAAGATTTTAGATTGGTTGAGTGTATCAGGCCGTGTGCGTGTGGATAACTCTGCAAGTACTTATACGGAAAAGCTTTATGCTACAAGTAATACTACATTGGCCGAAGGCTCTAACAACGGTTTGTATGGTATTTCTAATACGAATGACAAGCAAACTTATGCTGATATCATGTTGAACATCAATAAAAACTTTGGTGAAAATCTTACTTTCCAGGCTAATATTGGTGCTTCTTTATCGGATATGCAACAAGATGTACTGCAAAATCGTGGTCCTATCAGTGAAGACGGTATTCCTAACGTTTTCAATGTATTCCAGTTGGATGACAGTAAGACAAAACGTACGCAGTCAGGTTTTCATGATCAGACTCAGTCTGTTTTTGCCAGTCTTGAATTAGGATATAAGAGTACTTATTACTTGACTTTGACCGGACGTTCTGACTGGCCTTCACAATTGGCAGGTCCTAATTCTACTCAGAGTGCATTCCTTTATCCTTCAGTCGGTGGTTCTGTTATTTTGTCCGAGTTACTGAAATTGCCACAACAAATTTCTTTTCTGAAAGTACGTGGCTCATTTGCATCTGTGGGTCTTCCTTTCCCGCGTTTCCTGGCCAACCCTACTTATTCATGGGATAACTCCAATAAGGTTTGGCAATCCAAACGTAACTATCCGATGTATAATCTGAAACCGGAAAGAACGGATTCATGGGAAGTAGGTCTTACTGCCCGTTTCCTGAATCATTTTAATCTGGATTTGGCTTTGTATACTACTAAAACTTATAATCAGACGTTTGACCCTAAGATTTCCGTATCTTCCGGTTACTCAACATTGTATGTGCAGACGGGTAGCGTACGAAATAAGGGTATTGAATTAGGATTGGGCTATTCTAATGAATGGGGTAAATTTAAATGGTCCAGTAATTACGTATTCAGTACCAATAAGAATGAGATTCTTGAACTGCTGGAAAACTATGTGCATCCTGAAACCGGAACTGTCATCACTAAAGAACGCTTGGATGTAGGTGGTATGGGACAGGCTCGTTTCATTCTGAAGAAAGGTGGCTCTTTGGGTGATCTCTATTCTACTGCCGACCTGCAACGTGATAGTAACGGCAATATTCTGGTAGATCAGAATGGTAGTGTGACTGCTAATTATAATGCAGAAGATATTAAATTGGGTAGCGTATTTGCAAAATGCAATATGTCGTGGAGAAATGATTTCAGCTGGAAGAACCTGAATTTTGGTTTCATGCTCTCTGCACGTATCGGTGGTATCGTTTACTCTGCTACTCAGGCTGCTATGGATATGTATGGTGTTTCTGAGTCAACAGAAATAGCACGCAATCAAGGTGGTGTTTATGTGAATGGAACGGACTTGGTAAATGCACAGAAATGGTATACTACTATCGGTTCTCAGTCTGGTATTCCACAATATTACACTTACAGTGCTACCAATCTGCGTCTCCAGGAAGCCAGTGTCGGTTATACTATACCGAGAGATAAACTTTGGAATGTGGCTGACGTGACCGTATCTCTGGTAGGCCGTAACTTGCTGATGCTTTATTGTAAAGCTCCGTTCGATCCGGAAGCAGTAGCTTCTACCGGTAACTACTATCAGGGTATTGACAACTTTATGACGCCGAGTGCGCGTAGCTTAGGATTCAATGTAAGATTTAAGTTCTAACAGATTAAAGAAAGAAAAAACAATGAGAAAATCAATTATAAAATTCGCTTTATGCGGTGGAATGTTAGCTGGCATGTTGGCATCTTGCACAGGTGATTATATGGATTATAATACCAATCCGTATGAAGCAACCAAAGACCAGATGGACCGTGATGCCTACTTGACTCGTTCGGCATTGACAGGTATGCAGGGATATGTCATCCCTACGGATGTACTTCTTAATCAGTTTCTGGAGGCCCTTTTGGGTGGACCTTACGGTGGCTATTTGGCGGAATCCAATTCCGGTTTCACGAACCGTTTCTCCAACTACAACCAATCTCAGGACTGGGTAGGTAAATTATATAAAGATGTTATTCCTAATGTGTATGCTAACTATGCACAGTTGGAAGCTGCAACTGAAGACCCTGTTTATTTGTCAGTAGGAAAAGTTGTAAAGGTAGCAGCTATCTTGCGTGTTACAGATGGATACGGTCCTATTCCTTATTCCCAGTTGGGGGCCAATGGTGACCTGACTGCTCCGCTGGATACTCAGAAGAAAGTTTATGAGACTATGTTGAATGAACTGGATGAGGCAGTGACTGCATTATTACCACATCGTACGGAGACTTTTTCATCCAAAGCTGATAAGGTTTATAGTGGTAAAGTGGAAAACTGGATAAAACTGGCGAATTCTTTGAAATTGCGTATGGCTATGCGTATGGTGTATGTAGATTCTACTACGGCACAAGCTAAAGCGGTGGAAGCTGTTGACTCAGAAAGAGGAGGTGTGTTTACATCAAATGATGATAATGCGACCATTCAGGCTACTACTAATCCATTCAGAGTTATTATGTATGAATATAATGGCGGTGACTCTCGTATTGCGGCAGATATTACTGCCTATATGAATGGTTACAAAGATCCTCGTCGTGAAAAATATTTTGTTGAATCTACCTTTACAACAGCCGATGGAGTGAAGAACGGGTATCATGGTATTCGTTTGGGAACTGAACCGCTTCCGAGTGAAACAGCTCATAAGTATTCTAACATGAATGTTGAAGCCAATACGAAACTTGTTTGGATGACTGCTGCTGAAGTTGCCTTCCTGCGTGCCGAAGGTGCATTGCGTGGTTGGAACATGGGTGGAACTGCAGAAAGTTTTTATAAGAAAGGCGTAGAGTTATCATTCAGTCAATGGGGGGCTTCCGGTGCTGATGCTTATCTGGAAGATGGTAGTAGTTTGCCCGATCTGTATAAAGATCCTCTGGGTACTTATAGTTATAACGGTTCTCAGCCGACTATTACGATTAAGTATGATAATAGCGCCGTCTTTGAAACAAATCTGGAACGTATAATTACCCAGAAATGGATCGCCATATTCCCGTTGGGTAACGAAGCATGGGCTGAATTCCGTCGTACGGGTTACCCGCGTCTGATGACTGCTGCCGTTAATAAAAACAAGGCGGAAGTTCCCGAAGGTACTTTTCCACGCCGCTTGCCTTATCCGCAGGATGAGTACAAGGACAATGGTACGAATGTGCAGAATGCTCTGCAAGATTTGAAACCTGCGAACGATAGAATGTCTTCCAAAGTATGGTGGGACTGCAACCCTAACATCTAATAAAGAAAAGAATTATGAAAAATAAAATGAAAAATATATTCATCGTAGCTTCCTGCTTCGCTGCCATAACCTGTTTCAGCGCATGTGACGACTGGACGGAAGTAGAGAATGTGAATATCAATACTCCCGGAATAGAGGAACAAGATCCGGCTGCGTATGCCAAATATCTGCAAAATTTGGTAGCCTATAAGAATTCGGACCATAAGGTTGTATATGCCTGGTTCGACAATAGCGAGAAAACACCGTTCAGTCGTGGACAGCATATCTCTGATGCTCCTGACAGTTTGGACGTAATTTCCATGATGTACCCAGCAGAACTGGCTGCGTTTGAATTAGTTGATATGCAAACTGTACATGCTAAGGGTACCAAGGTGGTATATACTATCAGTTTTGATAAGATTCAAAAAGAATATACTGAAAAAGTAAAGGAAGGTACGGAAACCGGATCTTTCGATACTTATCTGAAGTCAGAAATGGACAAACAGATTGGTTATGCAGGGAGTTTCGATGGTATGATTACTGAATATAAGGGAAATAATCCTATTTATATGTCTGCCGAACAAAAAGCAGAGGCAAAGAAATATCAGGATATTTTTTTCAGTGCTGTTTTAACCTGGAAAACTGCTAATGCAGATAAGTTGCTGACATTTCAGGGATATCCGGAAAATTTGATTGAGCAGACCATTTTGACTAATTGTAAGCACATCATCCTGGCTACGGATAATGTAACGGATGATGCACAGTTGTCGGTATTTGCCCGTTTGGCCATGGCTGCTGCAGGTGTTCCGACTGATCGTTTCGTAGTTGCTGTTTCCACAGCTTCACTGGATGCATCTGATAAGCAAACCGGGTTCTACGGTACCGACCGGGCGCTTACGGAGGCAGCTTATTGGACTACGGAACCATCTGATGGCTATACCCGTGCCGGATTGGCTATTTATAATGTTCAGAATGACTATTACAATGCTACTAACACATACCAGTATGTGAAAGAGGCTATTAATATTATGAACCCTGCTCCTAAAAAATAAATCAAGCTATGAAATTAAAAAACTTATATTTATTATCGATCACATTGCTGTCTGTAGCTTTGACAGCTTGTAGTGATGATACTGAAACGTTTGATAACCAAGTGTATATAGATGCTTCGGTGAAGACTAGTAATGTTTTACTGAAGAATACGATTCCTTCTGCGGAAGGTGAATTCAGGGTTGCTATGGCTAAGCCGGAAAATGCAGATGTAACTATTTCCTTGAAAGCTGAACCTGCGTTGGTTGACACTTATAATGCTGCATTTTATGATAATGCTGAGGCTTTGCCGAGTAAGCATTATACATTGGAAACTCCACAGACTGTGATTCCTGCCGGATCTGTTCTTTCAGAAAAAGTCACATTGAAATTTGGTAATCTGACAGAGCTGGATGCTGAAAAGGTTTATGTATTACCTGTAACCATTGATCAGGCTAACGTAGGTATTCTGCAAAGTGCCCGTACCATGTATTACGTATTTAAAGGTGCTGCCCTTATCAATGTAGTAGCTGATCTTACTAAGAATCTTGTATACGTAAATTGGGGTACACCTGAAAAGGCAAATGGTTTACGGAAGCTGACTGTGGAAGTATTAGTAAATCCCAGCAAGCTCGATAAAGCTATCAGTACAGTTCTGGGTATTGAAGGATATTTCCTGCTCCGTTTCGGAGATACTGCGCCGGCAAAGAATTGTTTGCAGATTGTAGGTCCTGGAGATAAGAAGATAAATTCAGAAGATCTGACTGTGGCTACCGGTGAATGGACACATATTGCAGTGACTTATGATGCTGAAGCTCAAAAAGTGATAGCCTATTTCAATGGCGTGAATAAATTGGAAGCGACAGCGAATTGGGGAGCATTGGATTTGGGAAAGACAAAAACTGATGAGGGTAATGGCTTCTGGATTGGTCACTCTTATAACCGTGATCGTTGGTTTGATGGTGAAATGTCCGAATGCCGTATTTGGAATAAGGTTTTAACTCAGGAGGAAATTAATGCAAAGAATCATTTTTATCAGGTAGAACCGGGTGCGGAAGGACTGGTTGCCTATTGGAAATTTGATGAAGGTGTAGGTACTTCAATAGCCGATTATAGCGGGAATGAGAATCATGCTACAGCGGTGGAATCGCTTACTTGGACTGCGGTAGAATTGCCTGCGAAATAAATTAAGTTATATTTTAAACAGATGTATATTATGAAATATATGAATCACATAAAATTAGGCTTGTTGGCAGTTACCTTTGCCTGTGCAGGAACTGTTTTCACAAGTTGTGAAGATGACATTACGATCAATGCCGTTAATACAGAAAAGCTGGATACAGTGGATGGCGTATACGGTTATGTCAGATCAGCTGCCGGAGCACGCGAACTTACTTCAATTTCTCTCTTTGGGGATAAAGCCGGTACGGGACATCTTTATTTTGAATTGAGTAAAGCTGCTGAAAAAGACATAACGGTTACTTTCAAAGTAGATGCAACAGCACTTGAAGTTTATAATGCTGCTCATGGTACATCTTATGCTATGTATCCTGCTGATAAATTGAGCTTGGCAAATGGTGGTACGGTGACTGTTAAAACCGGAGAGAAAAAGTCCGGTGCAGTAGAATTAACTATTAATGCCGGAGGTTCAATCGGTTCAACCTATGCAGTAGCGGTTTCAGCTACTGCAAATGATGGAGTGGCTGTTTCAGCTAATAATCAGACTTATATTTATTTGGTGAAGCCATTGGCAGCTGTGCCTGATTCTAAAAAGGGAGATGTACGTACTCTCTGTTTTGTGGAAGTGAATGATGAAAATATCCTGAATTGTGGTGAATATGTAATGAAGGAAAGTGGAAAACCGTTCTTTGATGTAGTTAGTATCTTTGCTGCCAATATCAATGTGGATAGTGAAAGCGGCCGTGTGCATATTCATTGTAACGATCAGGTATCTTTCCTGTTGAAAAATGCAGATAAATTTATCCGTCCTTTGCAGGCTAAAGGTATCAAAGTCAATATGAGTATCTTGGGTAATCATGATGAAGCCGGTATGGGTAACTTATCGCAGGCTGCTGCGGCTGATTTTGCCAAAGAATTGAAAGCATTTGTCGATATTTATGGTTTGGACGGCATTGATTTTGATGACGAGTATACAGTTTACAAAGAGAATCCGAGTCCGGGCTTCGAGCAACGTTCCCGTGAGAATTACTGTCGCTTGATCAGCGAATGTCGCAAGGTGATGCCTGATAAATTGCTGGGTATTTATGAATATAAAAGTAATTTTGAGGATTCTCCAAGCGGAACTGTCGATGGTAAGTCTATTGGCGAATTGGTAGATTATATGTGTTATGGAACTTATCAGAGATACGTTAAAGGACGTGAATCTAATTTCACCGGACTTCCCAAATCAAAGTATGGTCCTTATTCATTGAAGATTAATGAAGAATATAAAGGTGGCTGGACAAGTTTTAAAGAAGAAACGATTCAGGACCTGAAAGATGCCGGATATGGTTTGCAGGTATTCTATAACCCGAAACCACAATTGTATTCTTATGATTATTATTTCACGGCTGTAAGTAAGATTCTGTTCAATGATGAGGTAGAATGGAGTGGTAAGTATTATGGAAGGACGGACTTCACGGCTTCAACAGGGGTTAAGTCTAACTATGAGGCTTATCTGGGTGAATGGCAAGTAGCTTCTACCAGTTCTTTATTCTTTTTTACGCCTCCCGAAGGTGGTAATGGTTGGTGGGATTATAATGGAGATCAGACATTTGATATTCGTATTGAGGCTAAAGAGGATGGTAAGACTTACTATATCTATGGTTGGGGAGAATATCCTGAAATAACCAATAAATATCCTTTGGTAGCTGAATTTGATTCCAATAATGGTAACTTTACTATTTCCATGCCTCAGGTTATTCATGAAGGTGATACAGAGGATCCCGAAACATGGGAAATGAGATGGGGAACTTATAAGAATGGTAACCAGAATACTTGGAAATACGATACAAATACGACTGCTACGAAGGGAGCATTTGATCCGCTTGGAAATCTGACTCTGATGGGTAGAGGCCAACGTTATGGCATATCTCTGTGCCGTATAGTAAATGGTACGGCAGAATTGCCGGAAGCATATTATGATGCTTATTATCATCCTGGCGCTAATTATAACCTGACTAAAAAGTAAGCTTTTGGCTTTTTAAAAGAGAATGTCTCAATTAATCATGCTATTTTATGTATCTTTGAGACATTCTCTTAACTATCTTGCTGACCGATAACTTCGGACACATGAATTCTGGTGAAACATATTTCCGATAACAAAATAATGAATCGAATATGAGAATACATTTTATTTATTTTATTGTGATTATTTGTCTGGCAAGTAGTTGCTCTTCTAAGCAAAAAGAGGTTTTTTCTCCTGATGGTCGTATCAGGTTACAGTTTGCTCTGAATGACAGTAACCGGATGACCTACCAAATTGAAGTTGACAGTATTCCTTTTGTAGCTTCTTCCTGTTTGGGATTCGAAGCAGAGAACGGGATTAATCTTCATAAAGAATTCCGTATTGTAGATATTGATTTCGCTACTCAGGATGAAACCTGGACGCAACCTTGGGGAGAAAATAAAACCATTCGCAACCATTACAATGAAATGGCTGTTCACTTGTCTGATGCAGCTGCTACCAAACTGATTTTACGGTTTCGTGTATTCGATGACGGGGTAGGATTCCGCTACGAATATGAAGTGGCCGGAGCAGACAGTCTTCTTATCACGGATGAGCTGACTGCGTTCAATATAGCACAGGATGGTACTTCATGGTCCATACCTGCCAATTATGATACTTATGAATTGCTATATCGTACACAGCCTGTCAGCCGGATAGACAATGCCAATACTCCCATGACATTTAAGGCAGGCAATGTATATGCCAGCATTCACGAAGCTGCATTGACGGACTTCCCCGAGATGACATTGAAAAATACAGGTGGTTGCAATTTCAAGTCGGAACTGGCTCCTTGGCCTGATGGCATTAAAGTGCGGGTAAACGGTAGTGTTTTCAAGTCGCCTTGGCGTACCATACAGATTGCTCCGAAAGCTGTCGGTCTAATTAACTCCGGGCTTATACTGAATCTGAATGAGCCTTGTGTACTGGAAACTACGGATTGGATACGTCCAATGAAGTATGTAGGTATCTGGTGGGGAATGCATCTGGGGGTAGAAAGCTGGGTGATAAATGACCGCCACGGTGCCACAACGGAGAATGCTAAACGATATATTGACTTTGCAGCAGCTAACAACATTGAAGGAGTGATGTTTGAAGGCTGGAACGCCGGTTGGGAAAATTGGGGAGGCTCTCAGGACTTTGATTATACGCGTCCGTATGCTGACTTTGATATAAAGGAAATAGTCCGTTATGCTAAGGAAAAAGGAATTGAGATTATTGGACATCATGAAACGGGTGGCAACATAGTCAATTATGAGAAACAACTGGATAAGTCTTATAAATGGTATGCTGACTTGGGTATTCATAGTGTGAAGACCGGTTATGCCGGCGGACTTCCCAATGGGCACAATCATCATGGACAATACAATGTACGCCATTACCGTAAAGTGGTAAAGACTGCTGCAAAATATCATACCACTCTTGATGTACACGAACCAATCAAAGACACTGGTATCCGCCGTACATACCCCAATATGATGACTCGTGAGGGTGCCCGTGGCATGGAATGGAATGCCTGGAGCGAGGGAAATCCCCCCGAACATCATGTACTTTTGCCATTTACCCGTCTGTTGTCAGGGCCAATGGACTATACTCCGGGAATCTTCGACATACTGTATGAGCGTGCCAAAAAGTTTCCTTATCGCAAGAAGTGGAATATGAAGGATAGTAAGGATTGCCGGATCAATTCTACGCTGGCGAAACAGATCGCTAACTGGGTGATACTTTATTCTCCTTTGCAAATGGCTGCCGACATGATTGAAAATTACGAAGGACATCCTGCTTTTCAATTCTTTCGCGATTTTGATGCTGATTGTGACTGGTCGGAAGCGCTGGCAGGTGAGCCGGGAGAATATGTAGTCATAGTGCGCCGCGCAGGAGACAAATATTTCCTGGGTGCAGCTACTAATGAAGACGCACGTGAGGTTACAGTCAAATTGGATTTTCTGGAAAAAGGCAAGACTTACAGGGCTGTCATTTATGCTGATGGTAAAGAGGCTGACTGGATAACGAATCCTACGGCTTATGAGATTATAGAGAAGCAGGTGACTGCTGAAGACATTCTGTCCGTGGATATGGCAAGAGGTGGAGGACAATCCATTACCTTTATGCCACTTTGATTATGAATATGTAATACTATTAAGAATATGAAGAAAAACATGAAACTGAATTTTATGTTGATGAGTGGAGTGCTGTTATTCGGAATGTACAGTTGTACCCCGGGAGCGCAGGATTATTCATCATACGTTAATCCGTTTATCGGTACGGGAGGGCATGGACATACTTACCCTGGGGCTGTAGTTCCGAACGGAATGATACAACCCAGTCCCGACACACGCATTTATCAGTGGGATGCCTGTTCCGGATATTATTATGCAGATTCTACTATGAATGGATTTTCGCATACCCATCTTAACGGCACAGGTTGTGGAGACTATGGTGATGTATTGCTGATGCCTACCGTAGGCAAACAGGATTATCATGCAATGGGAGAAGAGAGTCAACAGATGGCTTATGCTTCTGCTTTCTCTCATGACAATGAAGTGGCACAACCGGGCTACTATTCAGTCTTTTTGGATCGTTATCAGGTAAAAGCCGAATTGACGGCTACCAAACGTGCAGCTATTCACCGCTATACTTTCCCAAAGGCGGAAGATGCTGGATTTATACTGGACTTGGATTACAGTCTGCAGCGTCAGAAGAATGAAGAGATGGAGTTGGAGGTAATCAGTGATACAGAGATACGAGGACGCAAGAAAACAGTATATTGGGCATTTGACCAGTATATCAATTTCTATGCGAAGTTTTCCAAACCTTTTACCTATACATTGGTAACCGATTCTATGGCATTGGATGAAGGGGGGCCACTCTTTCCGACAGCTAAGGCTTTGTTACAGTTCCAGACAGAGAATAATGAGGAAGTTCTTGTGAAAGTCGGTGTTTCTGCTGTAGATATGGATGGGGCACGAAAGAATGTGGAAGCTGAAATACCTGAATGGGACTTTAACGGTGTGCGTAGTGCTGCCCGTGAATCATGGAATAATTATCTTGCCAAGATAGATATTGAAACGTCTGATAAGGACCAGCGAGTAATGTTTTATACTGCACTCTATCATACCGGTGTGCAACCTAATCTGTTTACAGATGCCGATGGACGCTATCTGGGTATGGATTTGAAACCTCATCAGGGTAGTGTGGAAGAGCCTATCTATACTGTATTCTCTTTATGGGATACATTCAGGGCATATCATCCGTTGATGACAATTATCGATCCTGATTTAAATGAAGCCTTTATCCGTTCATTAATCCGGAAGCAGCATGAGGGTGGTGTATATCCTATGTGGGAACTGGCCGGAAACTATACGGGAACAATGATCGGTTATCATGCTGCATCTATTATAGCTGATGCTTATACAAAAGGTTATCGTAATTTCGATGTGGAAGATGCATATAAGGCCTGTATCCGTGTTGCGGAATATGATACGACCGGTATTTTATGTCCGCCATTGGTATTACCCCACTTGATGCCTCAAGCTAAATACTGGAAGAATAAAATAGGCTATGTACCTTGCGACAAGGATAATGAATCCGTAGCAAAGGCGTTGGAATATGCTTATGACGACTGGTGTATTTCTGTGCTGGCAGATGCTATGGGAGATGAACCGAATGAGGAGAAATATGCAGCCTTTGCTAAGGGATACCAGGTTTATTTTGATGCTTCTACCCGTTTTATGCGCGGACTGGACAGTGAAGGTAATTGGCGTACTCCTTTCAATCCCCGTTCATCCAATCACCGTAGTGACGACTATTGCGAAGGTACAGCCTGGCAATGGACTTGGTTTGTGCCTCATGATATAGATGGATTAGTGGAGCTGATGGGAGGACGTGATGCCTTTATCGGTAAACTGGATTCTTTGTTTATTGCCGATTCAGCTTTGGAGGGTGATATGGTTTCTGCTGATATCTCCGGTTTGATAGGACAATATGCACATGGCAATGAACCAAGTCATCATATTACTCATCTGTATAACTATGTGGATCAACCTTGGCGGACACAAGAACTGGTGGATCAAATATTACATACCCTTTATTTTAATGATCCGGACGGATTGTCGGGCAATGAGGATTGCGGACAGATGTCCGCGTGGTTCATTCTCAATTCTATGGGTTTCTATCAGGTATGTCCGGGTAAACCGATTTATTCTATCGGTCGCCCATTATTCGAAAAATCTACCATTCAGTTGAAAGATGGTAAGACATTCACTGTCATAGCACATAATAACAGTCGCGAGAACAAGTATGTGCAGAGTATGGTACTGAATGGAAAGAAGTTGGATAAGCCTTTCTTTACGCATCAGGATATAGTAGATGGTGGTACGTTGGAACTGACGATGGGGAATGTTCCTCTGAAGTGAAGCAGAATGATTTAGTCAATAGGTATGAATCAAAATAGTCGTAATCCGATTTCCTGGGTACCCACCGTCTACTTTGCCATGGGGCTTCCCTTTGTGGTGCTGAATATGGTGTCTGTGCTGATGTTCAAAGGATTGGGGATTGGTGATGCACAGATTGCTCTGTGGACATCGCTGATAATGCTACCTTGGACACTGAAATTCCTTTGGAGTCCGTTCTTGGAAATGTTCAAGACGAAAAAGTTCTTTGTGGTGCTGACACAATTGATTACCGGGGTAGGCTTTGCCCTGGTAGCATTGGCGTTGCATCTTCCGGTTTTCTTTGCCGTGTGTATTGCTTTGTTGGCGGTTATTGCTTTCAGCGGGGCGACACATGATGTTGCAACAGATGGTGTTTATATGTCGGAACTGAATAAGCAGGATCAGGCCAAGTATATCGGTTGGCAAGGTGCTTTCTATAATATTGCTAAAATTGTTGCATCCGGCGGACTGGTTTGGTTGGCAGGCTGGTTGCTGAAATACTTCGGAGGAGTTCAGGGGACGGAGGAAGCTGTCCGCCATGAAGCGACTGTGCAAGCATGGATGACAGTCATGTTGATTCTGGCTGCTGTAATGGTATTCTTGGGAGTATATCATGTGCGTATGTTGCCTTCGGGAGGAACTGCAGCTACAGGCGCAGCATCCGGCAGGGAAACCTGGAACCGGTTGGTGGAAGTTATCCGTGCTTTCTTTCAGAAGAAGCATATCTGGTATTATGTGGCATTTATCATTCTTTATCGTTTGGCCGAGGGTTTTGTCATGAAGATTGTTCCGTTGTTTTTAAAGGCGGAACGTTCTGTTGGAGGATTGGGACTGGGAGAACAGGAGATAGGTCTGTACTATGGAACTTACGGGGCAGCTGCTTTTGTCTTGGGATCCCTGTTGGCAGGTTATTACATCTCTCACAGAGGATTGAGCCGGACATTGTTTTCGTTGTGTTGTGTTTTCAACCTGCCATTTCTGGCTTATACATTGCTGGCTATTTATCAGCCGGAGAATGGTATGCTGATAGGAGGTGCCATTGTGCTTGAATACTTCGGATATGGTTTCGGATTCGTAGGTCTGACACTGTTTATGATGCAGCAAGTGGCTCCCGGCAAACATCAGATGGCCCATTATGCCTTTGCTTCGGGCATCATGAATCTGGGAGTGATGCTTCCGGGATCTATCAGTGGTTTTGTTAGTGATGCGTTGGGATATAAGGCATTTTTTATTTTTACGATGTTTGCTACTATTCCGGCATTTCTGATCACTTATTTTGTGCCATTCACCTATCCGGATGAAAAGAAGAATCAATGAAATATATAACTAATAACATAGAAGAATTATGAAACAGATGATGAATATGCCTTGGGAAGAACGCCCGGAAGGTTGTACAGACGTTATGTGGCGTTACTCTAAAAACCCGGTTATCGGACGCTATCACATTCCGACTTCCAACAGTATTTTCAATAGTGCGGTAGTTCCGTTCGGAGATGGATTTGCCGGTGTCTTCCGTTGTGATAATAAGGCAGTGCAGATGAATATCTTTGCGGGCTTTAGTAAAGATGGAATCAATTGGGAGATAAACCATGAGCCTATCTGTTTCAAGGCGGGGAATACGGAGATGATAGAATCCGCGTATAAATACGATCCACGTGTCACCTGGATTGAAGATCGCTACTGGATTACCTGGTGCAACGGCTATCATGGACCTACTATCGGTATTGCCTATACATTCGATTTCAAAGAATTCTTCCAGTGCGAAAATGCCTTTTTGCCTTTTAACCGTAACGGGGTGCTTTTTCCGCAGAAGATAGATGGTAAGTATGCTATGTTGAGCCGTCCGAGCGATAACGGTCATACACCGTTTGGAGATATTTACATCAGTTACAGTCCGGACATGAAATATTGGGGAGAACACCGTTGTGTGATGAAAGTTACTCCCTTTCCTGAAAGTGCATGGCAGTGTACGAAGATAGGTGCCGGTTCTGTACCGTTCCTTACAGAAGAGGGCTGGTTGATATTCTATCATGGAGTTATTACTACTTGCAACGGTTTCCGCTATTCTATGGGAGCGGCTATTCTTGATAAAGAAAATCCGGCAAAGGTATTGTATCGCACACGTCCGTACTTGCTTGCTCCTGCTGCTCCTTATGAATTGCAGGGAGATGTGCCCAATGTAGTATTCCCTTGTGCTTCTTTGCAGGATGGGGATAAAGTGGCAGTATATTATGGCGCTGCCGATACTGTTGTAGGTATGGCCTTTGGTTATATTTCGGAAATCATAGAATTTACGAAGAAAAACAGCATTGTATAGTTAATTCCTTAAAGAATCAGTCGGCTATGAAACGTATTTTATTGGCTTACACACTTTCTGCCCTTTGTCTGCTTCCGGTGTTTGCCGGAGGTGGAGAGGGTTCTTTACCTATAAGCTATGTCAATCCTTTCATCGGTACCACTAACTTCGGAACTACTAATCCGGGGGCGGTCTGTCCCAATGGAATGATGTCCGTGGTTCCTTTCAATGTGATGGGATCGGAAGATAACAAGTATGATAAAGATGCCCGTTGGTGGTCTACTCCTTACGAGTTTCACAATTGCTTTTTTACCGGATATTCGCATGTCAATCTAAGTGGTGTGGGGTGTCCCGAACTGGGATCTTTATTGCTGATGCCTATTACGGGTGAATTGTCCGTAGATTACAAGGAGTACGGAAGTCGTTATGAGGATGAACAGGCTTCTCCGGGCTATTACAGTAATTTCCTCACTCGCTATAATGTAAAGACCGAGGTGTCTGCCACTCCCCGCACGGGTGTTTCACGTTTCACATTTCCTGCCGGACAAAGTCATGTATTACTGAATTTAGGTGAAGGACTGACGAATGAAACCGGTGCTTTCCTGAAACAGGTGAGTGGCACCGAATTTGAAGGCATGAAGTTATTGGGAACTTTCTGCTATAACCCCCAGGCAATATTTCCCATTTATTTTGTAATGCGTGTCAACAAGCAGCCGGTATCCAGCGGTTATTGGAAAAAACAGCGTCCCATGACCGGAGTTGAAGCTGAATGGGATCCTGACAATGGACACTACAAACTTTATACCCGTTATCGTAAGGAAATTGCCGGAGATGATATCGGTGCTTTTCTTACTTTCAACACGACGGAAGGTGAACAGATCGAAGTACAAATGGGAGTTTCTTTTGTCAGCATCGAAAATGCCCGCCTGAATCTGGATACAGAACAAAGTGGAAAGAATTTCAGTCAGGTATTGGCAGATGCCCGTATGCGTTGGAATGAGGACCTTTCGCGTATCCTTGTCGAAGGTGGGACGGAAGAACAGAAAACAGTCTTTTATACTGCCCTTTATCATACATTGATACATCCCAATATTTTGCAAGATGTCAATGGGCAATATCCTGCTATGGAGAGTAATGAAATACTGACTACCAATGGAGGCCGTTACACTGTTTTCTCGCTTTGGGATACGTACCGTAACGTTCACCAACTCCTTACATTGGTTTACCCCGAACGTCAGTTACAAATGGTACGTTCCATGCTCGATATGTACCGCGAACATGGTTGGCTACCCAAATGGGAACTTTACGGACGTGAAACGTTAACAATGGAGGGGGACCCGTCTGTTCCTGTCATTGTTGATACCTGGTTGAAAGGCCTACGCGATTTTGATATCGATCTGGCTTATGAAGCTATGTATAAATCTGCCACCTTGCCTGGTACCGAGAATCTGCTGAGGCCGGATAATGATGATTATATGTCATTGGGATATCTACCTTTGCGTGAACAGTATGATAATTCGGTCTCTCATGCATTGGAGTATTACATTGCGGATTATTCTCTTTCCCTGTTGGCAGATGCTTTGGGCAAGAAAGAGGATGCGCGTCTTTTTTATAATCGTTCTTTGGGTTATAAACATTATTATAGCAAAGAATTCGGCACTTTCCGCCCCATTTTGCCGGATGGACAATTCTATACACCTTTCAATCCGCGGCAAGGAGAAAATTTCGAACCGAATCCCGGTTTTCATGAAGGTTGTGCCTGGAACTATACTTTCTATGTACCTCATGATGTGAAAGGACTTGCCCGTCTGATGGGAGGTAGGAAACCTTTTATCGATAAACTTCAGCAAGTTTTTGATAAGGGCCTTTATGATCCGGCTAATGAGCCTGACATTGCTTATGCCCATCTCTTCTCTTATTTTAAAGGGGAGGAATGGCGTACGCAGAAGGAACTCCATCGTCTGCTGCAAAAGTATTTCAAAAATGCTCCTGATGGTATTCCCGGTAACGATGATACAGGCACTATGTCCACTTGGGCAATTTTCAATATGATGGGTTTTTATCCTGATTGTCCCGGTGCACCGTATTACACTCTTTCTACCCCTGTGTTCGATCGTGTAGAGATTCGTCTCGATTCTAAAGCCTGGGGGTGTGATAAGTTGGTGATAGAAACCCAACGTCCTTCTGCGGAATCCTTATATATCAATGAAATGGAGTTAGGTGGGAAAAAATTATCCCGCTATCGCGTCAGTCATGAAGAATTGGTAAAGGGTGGAACACTAAAGTTCATACTTCGTTAATAACTGGGTGATTGCTTAATGCTTTGATAATCAGTAGTTAGTATTTACATGGCATTTGCTGCAGAATGTAAAAGCATTTACCGCCGTATGTAACGGCTTTTACTCCTTATTGTAACGACCTTTACCGCGGCATGTAACGGTCTTTACCGCGGTATGTAAATGGAGTTACCGTGTGGAGTGAACAAAGTTACCATTTGGGGTAAACTGAATTTCTGATTTTGAGATACTAATCAGCTTCCTTTTTATTCCTGCATCTCAACCGGAACATAAGGTATCTCAAACCAGAATTCCGATCCTTTGCCCAATGTTGAGTTTACTCCGAGCTTACCATTCATCTTTTCGGCGATTATGGTGCAGATGGAAAGTCCCAATCCGGTTCCTTGTTTGAAACTATCCAGCTTGACGAAACGCTCAAAGATGTGTTTCTGATTCTCTGTCGGAATGCCGGTACCGGTATCGCGCACAAAGAATCGTATGTATCCTTCTTGGGGAGTATAATAACCGATATCAATATGTCCTGCCTCTGTATGTTTTATGGCATTCGAAACATAATTGTTTATAACTTGTTTTACCCGGTGAGGCACTGTATGGATAACGCAGGTCTCAAGACCGGGTAAAAGGTGAATTTCAATCTTGGGAGAAACCTTCAACTCGGCAATGGCTTTTATTTCGTAAAGAGAAGCGTTTACATCCATGTTTTCTTCAATAAACTCCAGTATTCCGGCCTCTATACGTGAAATATCCAGTATGTCATTGATAAGTTGTAGCAGAAGCTGGTTATTCTCTTCAATGATGTGTACATATTCCTTTGCATCCTCTTCTTGGATATATTCTGAAAGTATGGAAGAAAAGCCGACAATGGCATTCAGTGGAGTGCGTATCTCGTGGCTCATATTGGCAAGAAAAGCTGATTTCAACTTGTTGGACTCTTCTGCTTTTTCTTTGGCTTCCAATAATTCGGTAATATCCAATGCGGAGCTTACTATCCAGCGCTCTTGCCCTTTATTGTAGGAAACTAATGTTTTATGAAAGGATAACGTGTATTTTTGGCCCTTGGAATTGGAAAAATGTTTAATATATGATTGAGGCAGTCCTGTTTCTATGACCTGCTTGTCTGTTTCCCGTATGAAATTATCCGGCATCAGATGATTGAACTCGCTTTCATGGTGTCCGACTATTTTTTCTGCCGGTATTCCTATCATTTCCGAGGCTTTCTTATTCCAGATAAGGTAGAGACCTTTTTTATTTTTATCTTTTACAGTAGTAGCAATAGGAAGGTTTTCGAGTATGCTCTCCAGAAAATAGCGGTATTTTTCGTTTTCCTGGCGTTGAGTCTCGCTTTCTGTAATATTACGCGCAAAAGCGATAACGCGTTCGCGGTTTAAGTACACCATTCGTACTGAAACATATAACTCCTTTCCGCTCTCCACTTTTATTTTTACAATTAGACTGGCAGAAATGCGTGTTTCCAAAACTTTCTGTAATAGTGCTATATGTTTCTGATATTCTTTGGCGTCTATTACTAAATTGCGGAGATCGAGTTTTCCCAGATTATTGAGTGGGAGCAGGTTCGTTTTTTCTGTAGGTTCATTCAATAGCTTAAGCACAATGCCTTGTTTGCTTATTAGATAAACCGGAATGTCAATAGCCTTGATAATCTGTTTATTAAAGCTTTTATATTTGCGGTTTATCCAATATAGAAAACCTGCAAATATGATACTAAGAAGCAAGAATACTTGTATTTCTCCAAATAATGAAACTAACATAATTGGTGTTTTTCTTGTTTCCGCCTGCCCTCTTTGGCGGAGGTTATTATATAAAAAGCGCGAGGACTGCTATGTCTATTACCATCCGAGGCTCTGGAAAATGCCCACACCGTAAATAGCAACAGCCCTCACGCCTAAGTATGTAATAACATAGACGTGAAGAAACTGTTGCTATCATCCCACAGTGTTTTTTGAATTTTCCAGATTCCGAATGGCCAGGGACAATAACTTTCGCTTCTTGCGTTCTCACAAAATAAAGTCATAGTTGCAGGTTATCGCTATAATCGGCAAGACTTTGTTGCAAAAGTAAGATTATTTTCTCAAATGTGCGAGCTAATGGGGTATAAATATAGAATTGGAGAGGTGAAAAATAGATTGTAATAAAAGCGGGTGACCACAAATCACTTGCAATCACCCGGTATCTTGCATTTTCTTTGTTTTCAGAAAATGTGAGTAAAGAGAGAATTTATAGTTTTTTATTTCATAGGTTCTACAGTATATCCCTGCTGTTTCAGCAGATTCAGGACTCCGTTAGTTCCCGGCAGGTGGCCTGCACCAACAACAAAGAGGGTGGGAGCATCCTTCATGAGAGCAGGCATTTTCTCAATCCACGCTTTGTTACGGTTATCCAGCAGGGCTTCCATTTCGCCCGGTTGCGGATCGCACGAGTTACCATCACGTTCTTCCATCAGTTTCAGCATTTCATCCAGGTTTTGAGCCTTGTATGCGTTGTTGAGACGTTTAGTTTGTTCCATAGCTTTATCTATGTCACTTACGAGGCAATAGAGTAAGTTTGCCTGACGCTGTAGAGTCTGACTTTTAAATAGCATATCTAACTGAGACTGCGGAGTTTCCAAACCACCTATTTTTTTACCGCTTTGTAATGCTTGTTGCTGGAAGTAAGTATCTAATTGCTCCTGTGGATTAAAACCACCCAGATGCTTCATGCATAATATCAGGGTCAGTTGTTGGGTTATGGCAGCGGGTTTTAATTTGCCCAACATGGCTATATCTGCCATCAGGTTCTCTTTCACTACCTTGCCTACTACTTCATATTGTTCCGGGGTAAAAAGTTTCTGGAGAGTAGTGTCGCCTGCCATCATCATGCTTTGTTGCATTACCTGCATGAACTCGGGTGACATCATATCGGACATGACTACTTCTCCGTATACCTGAGTAGTACCTTCTATGGCTTGTGGCAATCCGGCAATGCTATCTTTGATACTGAGAGGTGCCAGATGGTGGGTACCTAAAATGTATGAGGGCTTTTCTTGTCCGTTACCGGAGATTTTCCAAAGTAATTGTGCGTTGGCGTTCAGCGCAAGGCCGATAAAGAGAAGGACACCTAAAATCTTTTTCATCATTTTTCCTTTTTAAAGTTTTATTTGAACTATAAGTCGGGGAGGGAAAGGAAAAATCACAGGGGAAGAAAAAAGATTCTTATTTTACTCTGCCGCCGCAAAGCCAGTATTGCGTATAGTATTGTTCGTTGAGGCTACTGACAATAACTCCTTTGCTGGTACTTGCATGAATAAACTTCCCGTTTTTGAGATAGATACCCACGTGTGCCACCCTCTTCTTAGATGCACGGCTGGTGAAAAACACCAAATCTCCCTCACGCAAATTGCGGCGGGAGACTTTGTTGCTTTCTTTAAGTAGACCATCGGTGCTTCTGGCCAAACGGATATTATATACTTCTTTATAGAGTTGCGATACCAGTCCGGAACAATCTACTCCGTGCTTGTTGTCACCGCCTGCGCGGTAGCGGACACCCATCCACTCCGCAGAGGCAATGTACAACTTGTGGTTATCTTCCATATTTATGTCAACACCCATGCGGACAGAAGCTTTTGCCAGTGCCTTGTAATTGAGCCGGGGCGCTGATGTATGGCATGAGCTTAAACTGAATGTCAATCCGATGAGGGCAACTATATATAAGAAGTATTTTTTCATTCCTGTTCTTCTTTCTTTTCCGGTTGAGTGGAGGGTTCTTCAGTGATAGGTTCCTCAGCAATAGTTTCTTCAATGATTGTTTCCTGAACAGGTGTTTCTTCAATCACTGTTTCTGCCAGTTCTTCCTCAATTTCTTCTTCCACTCTTATGTTGAAGTAATCTTCAAGTTCTTTTTCTGCTGAGTTATGTTCATTTTGTATGTCACGGATGATGATACCATTTTCCAGCAAAGCAATGCGAGGGCATACGTCTACTGTATGGTTTAGGTTGTGGCTTGAAATGATAACCGTGGCATGGTGATCTTCATTATACTTCTTCAGCAGGTGTTTGATGATGGACTGTGAACTCGGATCAAGGAAGTTGAACGGTTCGTCCAGGATCAGCAATTGCGGATGATGCAGCATAGCGGATATGATACCGATTTTCTGCTTGTTTCCGGCAGAGAAGTTACGGATGAACTTCTTTTGTCCGATGACCTCATTATTCATGAATCGTTCGAAAGGAAGCAGGCGCTCATCTACTTCTTCTTTCTTCAGATCGTACATCTTACCGATAAAGTAGAAGTACTCTTCGGGAGTAAGGTAATCGATCAGGAAGCCATCATCGATGAAAGCACCGGTGAATTGTTTCCAGTCTTCGCTTTTGGCTACATCGATATCATTAATGGTTACATTGCCTTGATCTGCCTGGAGTAAGTCCAACATCAGGCGGAAAAGGGTTGTTTTACCAGCTCCGTTGTTGCCTACCAAACCCAGCATGTCACCTTGTTCTATGACATATTTGTCAATATCTACGGCTTTCTTTTGGCCGAAGTTTTTTTGAAGATTGTTTATCTCTATCATATTCGTAATTATTTTTGTCTACTATCGTGAAATCCTTCCATATTCTTATACCGGCGCTTCATGAAGCGATGGTATACATTTCTTAACCACCATCTTGAAGTTAGGATAAATACAAGCCCGATACCAATAAGTACCCATGGTGTAGCTTCTTTGCCAACCGTTACCTTTAACCCGAACATCAGTAGTAGGGGCACACCAAATGCACCAGCTGAAATAAGGTTCTGTAATCCTGTTCCCACGTTTTGACGACCGGTCATCTTGGCATTCAGATTGAGGGTCTTGTTATTGTACACTGCCAGTTGGAACATGCAGAAATAGACGCAGCCCGGAACAAATACAAGCCATGAGATACATTGCAAGACAGATACCCTACCTGTCACCATACCGGGGATCATCAGTATAAACGGAATGATTAGAGCCAGGCTATATAAAATATATTTAGCACGTAGTAACGAATAGATGGATTCTTTACGACTCATTAGCCCGTCAATGTAGTTGCCCTCGTAGCTCATTAGAGGCGAGAGGAACAGAATACCGAAGATGATATAGTTGTAAAGCACGAAGAAGTCGCGTGATCCTCCCTCATAAAGATCAGAAAAACTGATAATGAGGCTAAAAGCTAATACTACAGCAGTGATGTTATAGAGTGATTTTTTGCAGACTTTATTACGAAGCAACAGCTTCAACTCTAACCGGATATATTCACCGATTTCACCATAACGATCCAGAAATTTGTATTCGGATACAGTCTTTACCTGTACGGTTGTATCTTCTACCTTGTTTAGTTCGTTATAGACTAATCTTTGCATGATACTCCTGTTGATGAACCACATGATAGCAATGGCTACCAGAACTCCGATAAACGTCAGTATATTTCCGGTGATGAATCCTTCACCCAAATTGACTGAAAAGGCAAATATCGGGCTGTTGTCCGGAATGAAAAGTGCAGCAGCAATACCACCATATACGGCTACCGGTAGGAGGAACCACCAGATGCGTTCGTCCATCAACGTGCGGCACAATAAATACCAGTAATTGTTGAATACGATGAGTAGCCAGATACCAATACAATAGGTCAACACACCTGCCACTCCATAAAACTTAGTAACTGTGATGATGGCAAATGGGACAAACAAGAAGAGCCAGAGCAGATTGAAGCTGTTAAGCCCGGAACGCAGGAGGAGGAAGTCAATCAGACGACTCCGTTTTACGGGAAGCAGTAAGTAGGGTTTGACTTCCTGTGTAGGTGTCTTCAGGAAGGGTAAGCGCATGAGAAAGTCGAGGGCGAGCACAAATATGAGTCCGCTGTTCATTACATGGTAGGCTTCTCTGGCTCCACCGTCGAAAGCAAAGGCGAAAGTTGTTCCGAAGAATATGAGATAAGCTGCCCAGAACACACTCATGAAGTACATCCAAAACTTTCCGAACTTGCTCTTCTCGTACATCGGATGTCGCTTTTCTGCTAACTTTCCATGTTTACGTAGCTCAAGAAATAGATTCATGTTTTTAGTGATTAGTCGTTAGTGATTAATTGGTGATTAGTCGTTAGTGATTAGTGATAAGAACTGTATTTTTACTTATCACTAATCACTACTTTCTTAATCACTTTTTAGGTACCGTCATCGTTACCTCGATCTCATTACCTTGTTTCAGCAAGTCTGCTGCAAACTTCTGGATATCTTTGGCAGTGATACTGTTTACAATATCTGTATATCCTTGCGTCATATCCATATTATAGTAGAAGTAATCGTTCAGGTTGTTCAGCCAGTATGCATTTTCCTTTTGGTTATCAGCATACTTTTTCAACATGTACTCTTTTACCTTCTGCAAATGTACATCAGACGGTCCTTCTGCTGCCAGTTTCTTCAGCTCGTCTACTACGATACCGGCCAGTTTGTCTTTCTTTTCAGGATCGGTCTGGAAGACAATCTGCATCAGCAATTGTTCTTTCGGATATTTCTGTAAGCTACCCATGCAATTTACACCGTATGTACCACCTTCTTTTTCGCGTACTTCTTCAGTATAAACCATGTTCAGCACCTGGGTCATATAGCTCAACAGAATTTCATTCTTCAATGTATAAGGAGTTTTTCCGGTATACAGAAATACGATAGTTGCCATTGGAGTCTGTTGTTCTTTGGCAAATTCATTCTTGTACGTACCTTTGCGGATCTCCATCTTAGTATCCTTGAAAGTCTCTTTACGGTTGATGGCAGGCAATGCACCCAGATATTCTGCAATCAGCGGTTTAGCTGTTTCCAGGTCAATGTTTCCAACGAAATAGAATGTAAAGTCGCTGGCATCTTTGAAACGGTCATTGTACATTTCCAGAATACGGTCATAGTTGATCTGATCTACCATTTCCGGTTTCATTATTACCATGCGCGGATGGTTGTTGTACATAGCTTTCTGCAATGTGTCGTTGATGGAAGAAAGCGGATTAGCCTGTGCACTTTCCAGTTCGGCCTTTGTACGGTTCTTATAAGACTCGAATGCTTCCATGTCCTTGCGGGGAGCGGTGAATGTGAGATAGGTCAACTGCATCATGGTCTCGAAGTCCTTCGGAGAACAAGTTCCGAATACATTTTCAGTAGTAGCACCCAGTCCGGCACGAACAGAAACTTTCTTTCCGGCCAATACCTTTGTAAGGTCTACCTGGCTGAAGTTACCCAAACCACCTACAGCAACCACATTGTCCATAACAGCAAAGTTCAGTGCGTCCTTATCGGGGAAAAGAGATTTACCACCCAGGCTGGTTGCTTTCATACGGATCTCATCTGCCTTGAAGTCGGTTTTCTTGATGTAAACAGTTACACCGTTGGACAGAACAAGCTTCGTACTACCATAGATTTCACCTTCCTTCTCAGATACGATTTTGCCGCCTTTCGGTGCTTCTTTCATCAGAGGTTCATCAGAAACCTTGTCAACATACGGTTGCAGATCGAGGCTCTTCATACCTTTCAGCAAAGCAATAACCTCTTCTTTCTGCGGATATTTTAATCCTTCTTTTTCGGGACCGGCAATGATAACTACCTGGTTGCTGTCCGGAACGAGTTGCTGGATTGCCATGTTTATAGCCTGTACCGGGAGGTTAGGAGCCAACTGGTTCATCATGGCATATTCTGTTTCAATACCGGGGATAGGTTCGGCATCCAGGAAGTTACGTACATACTCACGTACATAAGAACCGTGTTTGGTCTTCTCACGCTCGTTGTATGCAGATTCCAGACGTTGCAGATAGTTAGCGCGGGCACGGGCGTATTCAGACTCTGTGAAACCGAAACGACGGGCACGTTCTGCTTCCTGTAACAGGACTTTCAGGGCTTCTTCAATACCGTTCGCTTTACTTGATGCTGAAAGATTGAGGGCCTCTTTGGTTTTAGCTACAAAGAAATTACCGTAACTGCTATATGCACGGTTAAACGGCGGATTAGCGCTCTGGGTCAGCTCACTCAGACGTGCGTTCAGCATACTGGTGATCATGCTTGTCATATACTGGGAAGCCAGATAACCTACGTTATTCTTTTCTGAATCGGGAGTTGCATCTTGCTTGAAGTAAACCTCGATAGACGGATCGTCCACTTCTTTATCTGTACCGATGGCTACGATAGGTTCCTTATTATCGGCAACAGGATAATAAACACGCTCTGCCGGATTTACAGCCTTCTGTACGTCGGCAAATACTGCTTTCAGTTTGGCTTCTACAGCGTCCACATCAATGTCACCTACGATAACGATACCTTGCAAATCGGGACGGTACCATTTGTGGTAATAGTCACGGATATCTTTGTAAGGGAAGTTATTGATTACATCGATAGAACCGATAGGCATACAATCGGCGTATTTGTCACCCGGATATATGGTGGGAAGCAGATCGGTATAAACGCGCAACATACCACTGTTACGGCTACGCCATTCTTCACGGATCACTCCACGTTCCTTGTCTATCTCGTCATCTTTGAGCAGGATGTAGTTAGACCAGTCGTGCAGAACCAGCAAACAAGAGTCCAATACACCGGCACGGTCTATCGGGGCATTGCTGATATTGTAGACGGTTTCGTCTATGCTGGTGTAGGCATTTAAGTTTGTTCCAAATTTGATACCTACGGTTTCACACCAAGGGATAACGCCGAGGCCTTTGTCATCGCCGGGGAAATTCTTTGTGCCATTGAAAGCCATGTGTTCCAGAAAGTGAGCAAGACCACGTTGTTGCGGCTCTTCGAGGATGGAACCTACTTTCTGGGCAATATAAAATTCAGCCCGGTTTTCGGGTAATTTGTTGTGACGGATGTAATACGTCAAGCCATTGTCTAATTGGCCGATACGGACATTCTTGTCCACGGGAAGAGGCGGAAACTGCATTTGCTGTGCTACCGCTTGTTGGAAACTGGCGCATAAAACGAATGCTACCACCAATAAACTACGAAATGAATGTTTCATATGAATGAATATTAAAATTGTTTCTTGCTCTATTTGTCGAAAGACAGAAAAAGAAATCACAAGAGGAGGATTGTTTTTTTACACAAATGGGAATCTAGCGGCAAAACTTGCTAAATTCCCATTTATCTCAGTGCACTTTACAAGAGTGAACTTATTCTTTTATAGCCTCTCTTATCCGTACTAACTTTGTCAGCAATCCTTCCAGCAGATCCAGCTTCAGCATGTTGGCACCATCGCTCTTGGCTATTTCGGGATGCTCATGTGTTTCAATAAACAATCCGTCGACGCCTACGGCAATACCGGCTTTGGCTACAGTTTCAATGAGCTGTGGCATGCCGCCTGTAACTCCGCTTGTCTGATTGGGTTGTTGCAGCGAGTGGGTGACGTCCAGAATAACCGGATAACCGAAAGTTTGCATCTCCGGTATTCCACGGTAGTCTACAACGAGATCCTGGTATCCGAAAGTCGTTCCACGTTCGGTGATCATCACCTCCTTATTGCCGGCTTCCACTACCTTTTCCGCAGCAAAACGCATGGCAAGAGGGGAGAGGAACTGGCCTTTTTTGATATTTACGACTTTTCCTGTCTTTGCGGCAGCTATCAGAATGTCCGTCTGACGGCAGAGAAATGCCGGTATCTGTAGTACGTCCACGTATTCGGCAGCCATGGCAGCCTCCTCGGCAGAATGAATATCTGTAACTGTGGGCACGCCAAACGTATCATGTACTTTCTGCAATACTTTCAGTGCTTTTTCATCACCTATTCCCATAAATGAGTCCAGGCGTGAACGGTTTGCCTTGCGGTAAGAACCTTTAAAGACGTAGGGAATCTGTAGTTTATCTGTGATGTTTACCACACGTTCGGCAATGCGCATTGCCATTTCTTCCCCTTCAATCACACAAGGACCTGCCAATAAAAAGAAATTTCCGGCAGGGTTATTTTTTAATTCAATCATAAGTATTTGGTGTTTACGTTAATCGTTATTTTTAGTTGGGTATAATCAAGGTGATTGCCTCATGCATGATGCCGATGTCCAACGGAAAGTGCCTGTCGAGAAGGCGTCCATCCAGGTCGACAGAGGCATTTTGTGCACGCAGTACTTTCACTTTCTGTGTCCGGTAGGGCATTACGACCTTATGGTTTAATATACGCCCCTGAATCAGCATCCACAAGCCTGATACAAGTTGTAGCAATTCCGGGCGGTAGATAACGGATACATCGAGCCAGCCGTTATAGGGAACGGCGCTGGGAGCTTGTCCATATCCCCATGCACTACCGATACAAACCGTCATGATACGTCCGCGGATATGTTCTCCGTTTATTTTAAGATGCATCCGGTAAAGCTTGCGTTCAAAGAAAAGCGAAATGAGTGCCATGAGGTAAGATAAGAATTTCACTCCCCAGAAACGTTTGGTCTGGTCGCTGATCTTCACAATGCGGGCTCCTAAACCGATATTGATAGCATTGAGGAAATAGCGGGTAACGTGCTTCTCGCCATCGTAATAATTACAGAAGCCGACATCGATTTTCCGGCGACGGTTGTTGATGATGCAATCCACCGCATCTTTGTATTCCGAGGTCATTTCCCAGTATTTGGCAAAGTCATTCCCGATGCCGTTCGGAATGATGCCTATGGCGATTTCTCTTTTATCTTCTGCATTGGACGACATGATGCCGTTAATTGCATCATTCAGTGCACCGTCACCGCCTACTACGACAATAGTGCGGTATCCGTTATTGGCAAGAATACCGGCCAAACGTTCCACTGATCCGAACCCCTCGGACTGCACGTAGTCATAAGACACGCCTTTGCTGTCCATATATTCTTTTATTTCTTTCCACCGTTTCTGCACTTTTCGTGTGCCGGCTTTGGGGTTATATATCACTCCCCATTTTTCGGGTTCTACGCTCATATTGTTATCTCTTAGTAAAGTCCTACATAATCATTAGTTACCCTCCCAGGCTTCGTCTTTGCTGCTCCAAAGATACTAATTCCCTTTGAGTTTCGCTTGTACAAAAGCAATCTTTTCTTTCATCGGCAGCCCGGCATCCATCCAGTGAATGGTAAATCCGCGGCGTTCCATCCCCCGGAACCAGGTCATCTGCCGTTTGGCAAATTGGTGAATGGCGATTTCCAGTTCCTGGTACATCTCTTCGTAAGTCAGCTTGCCGATGACGTAAAGTGTCAGATACTTGTACTCCAGGCCGTAATAAATCAAGTCATCCGGTTGGATGCCTTGCTCTATCAGCCGGCGCACTTCATCCACCATTCCTTCGTCCAGACGTTGGCGCAGTCGGCGGGATATCTTTTCGCGACGTAATTCCCGGTCTATATCCACACCGATGATGAGGCTGTTCAGTTGGGGGAATGTACGCTCGTCTACCGGTGTATGTGCGTAATATTCTTCTATTTCAATAGCACGAATAGCACGCTTGGCTGTATCTACATCCGTTGTGTTGTGCAAGGTCTTGTACTGTTGCAGTATCCCGGTTAATTCTTCCAAAGACTTATCAGCCAGCCGTGCACGCAGTTCCGGATTTTCGGGAACAGGGAGCAACTTATACCCTTTCAATACGGACTCCAAGTATAACCCTGTACCTCCACACAAAACGGGTAATTTCCCTTTTTGTTTAATAGTCTCGTAAGCTGTCAGAAAATCACGTTGGTATTCGAAAACATTGTATTTGTACCCTGGATCGGCAATATCAATCAGATGATAAGGGATTTGTTTACCATTTACGGTGTAGTCGATGAGGTCTTTACCCGTACCAAGGTCCATGCCACGGTAGATTTGCCGGGAATCTGCACTGATGATTTCGGTGTCAAGAACATTTGCCAGTGCCGCAGCAAAAGGAGTTTTTCCGGAAGCGGTAGGACCTAATATAGCTATCAAATCATAGTCAGGCATAAGTCGTTTTGATTATTTTTCTACAAAGATAATGTAATCCGAAAGCAATGCAAAATAAGCTTGCTTATTTTTAATGCTAAGATGTAGCTCATCTTAGGTTTTAAGCAAAGATATGAAAAAGGAAGTGAAAAACGGAGTGACTTCTCTTAAATGGTGTTATAAATACACTGTTTTCGCACACGGAGCTTGCAGAATTCAGAAAACTCCGTACCTTTGCACTGTGTTTTTCATAGTATTAGATTTAAGGTTAACAAAGGTTGGAGTACAGCGGTACTCCTTTTTTTATGTCCATACCTCATCTTCACACTGTCGACTACCCTTACTAAAAAACTTATTTTGATAGATATATCTTCCCCATACGTGTTGCCTGGTTTAGCCTATGCTATTCCCTACCTTCTCCCTGTCTATAGTTAGGAGTAGGTAAGGAGTAGGTAGGGAGTAAGTAAGGAGTAGGTAGGGAGATGATAAGAAGAATTACACGAGCACATACGAGTGTTTGGGCCAATGTTGTCTGATATAATCTATTTTCAGATCTTCTGTCACTAAATAATCCACATCTCCCAAAGAGGCGATGCTGTATGCTTCTGCAGTATTCAGTTTATGACTGTCGGCTAATACGATTCGTTTTTGTGCTCTTTCCATCATAAACCGTTTGATGAGTGCTTCTTCCCGGTCGGGACCTGTCAGACCCTGATGAGGGTGTACGCTGCATATTCCAAGTACGAGCCAGTCCGGGCGTACGGTTTGCAGGGCTTGGAAAACAGAAACGCCGACTGTCACCTGTGAAGAGGGGAATACTTTCCCGCCTAAGAATATTAAATCCAGTTTAGGATGATTGAAGAGGGCATTTACTATCGGAAAGCTGTTGGTATATACGGTCAGTTCCATATCTGTGGGGAGGCGTCGGGCGACTTCCAGATTGGATGTTCCGCCATCTATCAACAGTACGTCTCCTGAACGGAATAGTGGGATGACTTTGGAAGCTATCTGTTGTTTTCCTTCAATTCCCGTGTTCATCCGGTCCGTAAATTCTATCGGGATACCTGATTTGGCAACAGCTCCCCCATGAACTTTAGTCAATAATCCACGTTCATCCAGTTCTATCAGGTCGCGGCGAAGTGTGTCGTCCGATACTCCTAACTCTGTACTTAATGTTGTAATATAAACCCGATAATTCTGATTTATCTGGTTTAATATGTACTGTTGTCTTTCCTCTTTCAGCATATTCTTATATTAATTAAAGTTGCATATATCCGCAAATATATATATCTTTCGTAAGAAAACCTACGAATTATGCGCGATTTTATGTAAATATGCGGTTATTTGCGGAAAATGTTTTGCGGGAATATGAAACCCGAAAGAATCTGAAAAATCCCGCATAGAGGTTTTCTACTGATTCAGGATGTTTAAATATAAAAACGAAAAGCAAATCGTTAAATAAAACAAAAAAAGTATGAAACAGAAAGTATTAGTAGACATGGATGGTGTGTTGGCAGATGTGTATTCACAGTACATTGCCTTGGAGTACAAGGATACCGGTGTAAAGCCGGTTCTGGAGGATTTATATGGAAAAACGGAAGAGGAATCTTTTCCTTCGTTCCATAAGTATGTACGAAGTAAGGGGTTCTTTGAAACAGCCCCGCTGCTACCGGATGCAGTGAAAGGATTGAAATATCTGAATGATAAATATAAGGTGCTGATTGTCTCTTCCGCAACAGAGTTCCCCAATAGCCTGACGGAGAAACAAAGATGGCTGAATGAGTATTTCCCCTTTATTACTTGGGAACAAATGATATTCTGTGGACGTAAAGATAGTATTCAGGGGGATATTATGATCGACGATCATCCCAAGAACCTGAGGACTTTTGGAGGACGGAGAATATTGTTTACCCAACCTCATAATATGTGTATAGATGAAGCCAGTTATCAGCGTGTATCGAGTTGGGAGGAGATAATGAATCTGCTGTAGATGCGTGGAGGCGATGAAGTTTAATAGAGAAGGCTGCACTAATTTTAAAACATAGTGCAGCCTTCCTATTATATTACTATTGTTACTCTTTATCAGGACTGATCATTGAGATTTCTATCTCATTTTTCTGTTTGAACAGGTCAGAGGCAAACTTTTGAATATCTTTTGCCGTAATACTGTTGACTATTTGTTCATAGTCTTTTATCGGATTCATTCCGGTGAACAAGTATTCATCAATACTTCCCATCCAGTAGCTGTTTTCTTTCAGGTCTTCGGCATGCTTCTTCAGCATAAACTCCTTCACCTTGTTAAGGTTGGCTTCCGACGGCCCCTCTTTGGATATGCGTTCTATTTCGGCAAAGATGATTTTCATCAGTTTCTCTCTTTTAGAAGGTGCTGTATCGAAAACAATTTGTATTCCAGCTATTTCCTTCGGATATTTGGAGAGATTGCCACCTACATATACCCCATAAGTTCCACCTTCATCTTCGCGTACTTTCTCGGTATAAACTAAATCCATAATCTGGCAAGTCATGTCCTGCAGAATGGAATTCTTTAAATCATATTTGCATGTACCGATGAAACTGACGAAGTTAGAGGCTTTAGCTGTTTCTTGTTCACGAACGAACTCATTCTTATATACACCTTTACGGTATTCTATCTTGTTATCCTTGAATGATTCCTTACGGTTGATGGCAGGCAATGCTCCTAGATATTCGGCTATGAGTGGTTTCATACTTTCAACGTCTACATTACCCACGAAGATGAAGGTAAAGTCGCTGGCATCCTTGTAACGGTCTTGGTACATTGCCAGGATTTTATCATAATCCATATTGTCAATCATATCGGCCTTCATGCGGATGGTACGGGGATGTCCCATTTGCAATGCAAAGGTAATACTGTCGCTGAATGCAACGTTCGGGTTCATTTCCTGGTTCAGTAATGCTGCTTTGTTGCGGTTCTTATAAGATGCAAAAGCTTCGTCATCACGGCGCGGAGCAGTGAATGTCAGATAGGTGAGTTGCATCATCGTTTCAAAGTCTTTCGGAGAGCAGTAGCCATTCACGGTTTCTGTCTTATCACCGATGCCGTAACTTACGGAAGCCCTTTTGCCTGCCAATACCTTTTCAAGGTCTACAGCGCTGAAATTGCCTAAACCGCCTGCTGAAACGGCATCCAGACCGTTGATGTTGATGATTTCAGAGTTGGGAAACAGTGAACTTCCACCTAAGCTTACACCCTTCATGGTAATCTCATCAGCTTTGAAGTCAGTTTTCTTGATGATAACTTTTACTCCGTTGGATAATGTCAGCATGGTAGTGCCGAATACATCATCTTTTTGTTCGGAGATGATTTTTCCACCCTTCGGGGCTTCTTTCATCAAGGGTTCGTCTGATACTTTGTCTACATACGGAGTCAGCTTCTCGGCTTTTACATCTTTCAGAATCTTCTTGATAACTTCTTCTGTCGGCATTTTCAGCTCCTCCTTCTCGGGACCGAAAATGGCGACTACCTGGTTGGTATCTGTTATCAACATCTGCATCATCTGATTCAATGCTTGTACGGGGATGGCCGGAGCTATTTGGTTGATGATGGCATATTCGTTCTCAATACCCGGTATGGGTTCGTTGTCGAGGAAGTGGCGTACATATTCATCAATATATTCCTCGTTCCTACGTGTATCACGTTCGTTGTAGTCAGATTCCATATTGCGCAGATATTCGGCACGGGCACGTTGGTATTCGCTTTCAGTGAAGCCAAACTGGCGGGCACGTTCCATTTCGCGGACCAGGGTGGTGATACCGTTTTCCACTGCATCTTCTTTGCAAACAACGATGCCGGTAAAGGCTTGTTTGGTTTTTGCAACGAAGAAATCTCCATCATAGGTTCCTGCGTAGATATATGGAGGGTTGGCAGCTTGAAGCAGTTCGTTCAGTCGGGCATTCAGCATGTTATTGATGAGGTCGATGGCATAGTCCTGTATCAAATAATCCATATTGCCTTTTTCTGAGTCGGGAGTTGCTTCGTGTTTGTTAAAGATGATAGCTTGGATATGGGGTTGTTCCTTATCCCGGGCAATCAGCACAATCGGTTCTTTATTGTCATTTACCGGATAATATTCGCGTTTGGCGGCATTGGGTTGTGCGGGAACATCGGCAAACAGTTTCTTAATCTGTGCTTCGATGGCATCTACATCTACGTCTCCCACCACAACTATACCTTGCAAATCGGGACGATACCACTTTTCATAATAATCTCTTAGTGTCTGCGGCTTGAAGTTCATCACTACATCCATGGTTCCGATGGGGAAACAAGTAGCATACTTGGTACCGGCAAACATGGCAGGAAGCAACTTTTCCTGGAAACGTTGCACTGCACTCATGCGTGTACGCCATTCTTCGTTGATGACTCCACGTTCTTTATCAATCTCTTTCGGGTCCAGAGTCAGGTCATTGCTCCAGTCGTGCAGAATTAACAAACAAGAATCGATGGCTCCCGGAGTATTGACGGGGACATTCGAAATATTATATACGGTTTCATCTACTGAGGTGTAGGCATTCAGGTTTTCACCGAACTTAACTCCAATGCGTTCCAGATATTGTTTCAGGGCATCACCTGGGAAGTGGGTAGTTCCGTTAAAGCACATGTGTTCGAGGAAATGTGCCAGACCGCGTTGGTTCTCTTCTTCCTGGATGGAACCTACTTTCTGAGCGATATAAAAGTCTGCTCGTTCGGCGGGGAGATTGTTTTTGCGGATATAGTAAGTTAAGCCGTTATCCAGTTTTCCGATGCGTACATTGGAATCGATGGGGATAGGAGGCATTTGTTGTGCAAGAGCCTGTTGGAAATTACAGCATACGACAAATGCTATAATCAATAAATTACGAAATAGATGTTTCATGTTTATGAATATTAAAATTGTTTCTTGCTATATTTGTCAGAGAAGAACGAGGAAAATCACAAGGTGCGGATTGTTTTTTTGTAATTATGGTTGTTTGCAGGGCGGATGTTACATGAATGGAAATTTATGTAACATGAAAATGCCGGATGTAACATCGACTATAGTAAGTGGGAACATGCGGAATAAGAAAATAGATTGTAATAGACTATTTTTGTACAAGACAGAAATTAATTAAAAAGTATCATACCATGAAAACAAAAATTAGTTGGGTTATCTATTGCTTGATGAGTTTAGTGCTATTACAGCCATTATCTGCGGCAGAACGGTTTGTTGCAAATGAGGGGAGTGGTTTTGTCTGGATACAGCAGGGAAAAGCTTATCCCATATTGATAGATCCGCAGGAAGATAAGGGCGTAGTGCGTGCCGTAGTAAATTTACAGACAGATGCGGGTAAGGTAACGGGTGTTACCCCTGAAATTATTAACTCTGCATCCGGGAGGCGTATGCTGATTGTCGGTTCTATAGAAAATAGTTCTTGGATTAAACAATTGTTGCAGTCCGGGAAGATCAATGCGGCTGATTTGCAGGGTAAACGTGAAAAATATATTCTACAGACTGTGAAGAATCCCATAGACGGGGTAGAAGAAGCGGTGGTGATTGCCGGTAGTGATAAACGTGGTACTATTTATGGCATTTATGAACTTGCCCGGCAGATGGGAGTATCTCCCTGGTATTTCTGGGCGGATGTACCGGTAGAAAAACATGATGTTATATCTATCAAGGAAGGAATTTATACAGATGGTGAGCCTGCTGTGAAGTATCGCGGTATTTTCCTGAATGATGAATGGCCTTCTTTGGGTGGATGGGCCAGTGCTACTTTCGGTGGTTTTAACAGTAAATTCTATGAAACTGTATTCGAATTGGTGCTTCGCTTGAAAGGAAACTTTATGTGGCCTGCTATGTGGAATAGTGCCTTCTATGATGATGATCCGATGAATGGTCCGTTGGCCAATGAAATGGGAATTGTAATGAGTACCTCTCACCATGAACCGATGGGACAAGCTCAGAAAGACTGGAAACGTCGTGGAACAGGGGAATGGAACTATAACACAAATGCTGCCGTATTGCGTGACTTCTGGCAGAAAGGTATGGAACGCTGTAAAGATTGGGAAGCGGTGATAACTCTTGCTATGCGTGGTGATGGTGATGAACCGATGAGTGAAGATGCAAATATTTCCCTGTTACAGAATATTGTGAAAGATCAGCGGAAGATTATAGAAAAAGTTACTGGTAAGAAGGCGAAAGAAACTCCACAGGTGTGGGCACTTTATAAGGAAGTACAGGATTATTATGATAAAGGTATGCGAGTACCTGACGACGTAACACTACTGCTCTGTGATGATAACTGGGGGAATGTACGTAAATTGCCCGACTTGAAAGCTAAGCCCCGCAAGGGTGGGTATGGCATGTATTATCATTTCGATTATGTAGGAGCTCCCCGCAACTCTAAATGGATAAATATCACCCAGATACAGCGTACATGGGAGCAGATGACTCTGACTTATGACTATGGTGTACGTGAACTGTGGGTGGTGAATGTGGGCGATCTGAAACCAATGGAGTATCCGATCACTTTCTTCCTGGATATGGCCTGGAATCCGCAACGTTTCAACGAAAATAATCTGTTCCAGCATACAATAGATTTCTGTCGTCAGCAGTTTGGTGGAAACTATGCCGAAGAGTCAGCCCGTCTGATTGATACTTATACTAAATATAATCGTAGGGTGACTCCGGAAATGTTGGATGACAGGACTTACAGCCTGGAAAATTATAATGAATGGCAGAGTGTAAAAGATGAGTATGCCGCATTATGCCTGGATGCCTTGAAAATTTATTATCTGATGCCTGCTGAGTATCGGGATGCTTTTGATCAATTGGTACTTTTCCCGATACAAGCATGTTCCAACCTATATGATATGTATTATGCCGTAGCGATGAATCGTAAACTGGCAGAGGCCAATGATGTGCAAGCCAATAAGTGGGCTGATAAGGCACGTGCGTATTTTGAACGTGATTCTGTATTGACTTATCACTATAATCATATAATGAGCGGCGGCAAATGGAATCATATCATGGATCAGACACATATTGGATATAAATCCTGGAATGATCCGAAACATAATATTATGCCTAAAGTTACTTTGGTTCCGGAACCTCGTATTGCCCCTGCACCACCTGTATTTGTAGAAAAGGATGGATATGTATCTATTGAAGCGGAACATTATACCCGTTCAGCTAACAGTATATCTGCTAATTGGGTTACAATTCCAAATCTGGGACGTACGTTGTCTGCTGTCACTACTTTACCTGCCACAGCCGTTCCGGGAGCAGATATGTATGTGGAATATGATTTTGAAACGGAGAAAAGTGGGGATGCTACGGTTATCGTTCGTTTTTCTTCAACTTTGAATTTCAATGATTATAAAGGATTGCGTTATGCGGTCAGTTTGGATGGTGGGGAAGAACAAATAGTCAATATCAACAGTGATTATAAAGGTGAGCTTGGTAAGTTGCAGGCAGAGCACATTATTACTACTCAAACCAAACACTTACTTGATAAGAAAGGAAGGCATACTTTACGTATCCGTCCGCTTGACCCGGCACTTGTTATGCAGAAAATAATGATTGACATGGGAGGTTTGAAGCCTTCTTTTCTGGGGGCACCTGAAAGTTTGATAAAAGAGTAGGAATGTTGAAAATTACAATATTATGAGATATAAATTTACTTTATTGGTAGTATAGGTCTGTATAAATCTTATGCCGCACTACCTTATTTTTTGCTATAGAGATGTATAATGAGACGAAAGTTCCTGTCGGGATTATTAATTCAAGTTGGGGAGGAAGTTCTATTGAGGCTTGGATGAGTGAGGATGCTCTACAGGAGTTCCCAAAGAATTTGCGTGAAAGGGATATTTATAATTCTGACGAATATAAGGTTTTGATGAATAAGGCAGGTGGTATGATGTCGAGGTTTTGGAATCTCTCTTTGTATAAAGGGGATGAAGGACTTCATGCTCCGGTCAAGTGGTATGAACCGGAATTGGATGATTCTGATTGGGAGGAAGTGAATATGTTTTCTTATCAATTGGGCACTAAAAATGGTTATCCGGTAAGTGGTTCACATTGGTTCCGCCAGGATATTCGTCTTACGGCTGAGCAAGCTGGTAAAGATGCCGTATTGCGTTTGGGTTGTATGGTGAATGCAGACTCTGTGTATGTGAATGGTGCCTTTGTAGGTACTACTTCGTATCAATATCCGCCACGTATTTATAAAGTTCCTGCGTCGGTATTGAAAGCAGGTGAAAATCTGGTGACGGTTCGTCTTATCAATTCAGGGGGGCGCCCCAGCTTTGTAAAAGACAAGCCTTATTGTATGGCGATAGACGGAGACACGGTTCGTTTGACGGAACAGTGGAAATATAGAGTAGGTTGTGAAATGCCTGCCGGAAGAGGTGGTGTATCTTTTCAGAATATTCCGACCGGTATGTATAATTCCATGATTTCTCCTTTGCGAAATCTGCATTTTAAGGGAGCTTTGTGGTATCAGGGTGAGACGAATGCAGGACGTTCAAGTGAATATGAGGCTTTATTGGCTGCGATGATAAAAGATTGGCGAGTGAAGTTTGCAGATGAAAATCTCCCGTTCTTTATTATGCAGTTACCCAATTTTATGCAGACGCATCCGCAGCCTGTAGAGAGTGGTTGGGCGGGTATGCGAGAGGCTCAACGGCAAGTGACCTTGAAGTTGTCTAATACTTCTTTAGTCGTAGCAATAGACTTGGGAGAGTGGAATGATATTCATCCATTGAATAAGAAAGAACTGGCAAGAAGAGTGGCACTTCAGGTTAAGAAGAAGGTATATGGTCATAAGGATATAGTTCATAGCGGTCCATTATGTACATCTGTATCTGTTGAAGGAGAAAAGATCATTCTCTCTTTTGAAGAAGGAACGGATGATTTAATGCCTGTAACCCAACTGAAAGGTTTTGCACTGGCAGGAGCAGACGGACGTTTTAAGTGGGCAAAGGCTACTATAGAAGGCAATAAAGTGATGGTTTGGAGCGAAGGCATTACTCAGCTTGTAAAGGTTCGTTACGCTTGGGATGATAATCCCCAAGAGGCTAACCTGAAGAATAAGGCAGGGCTTCCGGCTTCGCCGTTTCAAATGGATATAGTAAAGTAGATGGGGATTTTATAGGTTTGCCAATCGTCCGGTTTTAATCTGTAATTTACAGTAAAGGTGCACGGTTATCTACATTAGATAACCGTGTTTTTTTATCCATTTCTTTAAATGTGTTAATTGATCTTTTGCTAAATGAATCAGACAAGAGATTTTTTTCGCCTCTAACAGGTGGGTTACATATCTTTTGCGGTGCGTTACAAACCGTTTTTTCTTCCGTTTTTTGAGCCCTTTTTTACCTGTTTCAAAGTACTCTGAATGGTCGCTTTTTTAGTAAAATATATTTTGGATTTGTAAGATTTTGTTTTAGATATAACTATTTTATAATAAGTGCTTTATGTGTTATTATGTAATGCTTTCAAAGAAAAATGTAACATCAAAAAGAAAGATGTAATACTGTCAAAAAAACGTGTAGCATGAATGTGCGAATTGTTCCGTTTATGTTGGATACATTTGCTGCCAAGAAGAGAGAAGTTTTGAGAGTTGAGGTAGTTGTTTGTGAAATGTCTCTAACTTCTATATGACTAAGAATGCAAATCTATGTAAAATATTGCAAATGCGAATCGCTGGAATTATTAATCTTAAAAGACCGATGTAATTATGAAATGCATGTATGATGACAGTTAAAGCTATTTCTAATAGCTAATGTAATGAAGAGAATGTAGTTATTAATATCTTAAACTAATGGTAATGAAAAATGTAACAAAACAAATTCAAAAGATCCCTTACTTGATTCTTTTGTTGCTATTGAGTTGTTTACCGACTTTAGCACAAAATGGAGTAACGGTAAAAGGAACAGTCGTCGATGGAAATGGCGAAACGGTAATTGGGGCTTCCGTCGTTGTAAAAAACAATACTTCAATAGGTACAATATCAGATATAGATGGAAATTTCACATTGACTGTTCCTGATGACAAAGTAATTCTTGTAGTTTCATTTATAGGAATGAAATCGCAGGAAGTTAAAATTGCAGGCCAAAAACTCTTGAAGGTCACTTTAGAAGATGACTCACAGCAACTGGAAGAGGTTGTTGTGGTAGGATATGGTCAGCAGAAGAAGGCCAGTGTAGTAGGCGCTATCACACAAACTACCGGTAAAGTACTGGAACGGGCAGCTGGTATCAGTGATATTGGTGCGGCACTGACGGGTAACTTGCCAGGTGTAGTTACTACCACAGGTACAGGTATGCCAGGTGCAGAAGAACCTAAAATAACGATTCGCGGTGCAAGTTCTTGGAATAATAATGAAGATCCGCTTGTGTTGGTTGATGGTATCGAACGTCCCATGAGTTCGGTGGATATCAGTTCTGTACAATCTATTTCAGTTTTGAAAGATGCATCCGCAACTGCTGTTTACGGTGTGAAGGGTGCCAATGGTGTAATTCTTGTAACTACGAAACGTGGTGCTGAGGGCAGTGCGAAAATCGATGTGGGTTTCAATGCCACTCTGAAGGCTCCCTCTAAACTTCCCAATAAGTACGATTCTTACGACGCTTTGTTGTTTCGTAATACAGCCATTGAGCATGAATTAGCTCTGAGACCTGATTCATGGGAATACATCCGTTCCCAATCGTTCATCAATAATTATCGTAATCAGACTACTGTTGAGCAGAGAGAACGTTATCCTAATGTAGACTGGCAGAAGGCTCTGTTTAAAGATAACACGATGTCTTACAATGCCAACCTTAATATTAGTGGTGGTACAAAGTTTGTGAAGTATTTTGCTTCGGCCGACTATGTACATGAGGGTGACCTCTTTAGAATTTATGACAATGGTCGTGATTACAACTCCGGCTATGGATACGATCGTATCAATGTGCGCAGTAATTTGGACTTCAATATAACGAAGACTACCGTACTGAAGATGAACCTTGCAGGCTCCAATGCTATTCGTAAGGCTCCATGGAGCAATACGGGTAATTCGGAATGGCAGATTGGGCAGCAATGGTCGGGTGCATACAATATTGCACCGGACGTGTTTCTACCGCAGTATTCCGATGGTAGCTGGGGTATGTATCCACTTGTTTCAAACACCACGAACTCTGCAGAAAATATTTCTTTAGGTGGTACGATGCAACTCACAACCACCCGTATCAACACCGACTTTACATTGGAGCAGGATTTGAAGTTTATAACAAAGGGACTTTCTGCCCGTGCTACTGTTTCTTGGGACAATATATTTGTTGAAAACAATCGTGGTATCAATGACATGAATAATAGTGCGCAGCGTAAGTGGATTGATCCGGATACCGGTCAGGTGAGATATGAACAGTCATACGACACAAATAATGGTTTTGACTGGACACAAGGGGTTAATTGGAGTACTTCTTCCGGTGCCGTGGATAATAGCCAGACGGTTCGTAACCTTTATTATCAGGCGCAATTGAACTGGGTACGTAGTTTTGGCAAGCACAATGCTACAGCTATGGGATTATTCAGCCGTCAGGAAAATGCGCGAGGCAGTGTGATGCCTACCTATCGCGAAGACTGGGCTTTCCGTGTTACTTATAACTATGCCGACCGTTATTTCATCGAATACAACGGTGCTTACAATGGTTCTGAAAAGTTCAGTCCGGAAAATCGTTTCGCATTTTTTAATTCAGGTGCTATCGGTTGGATGATCAGTGAAGAACCTTTTATGAAGTTTTTTCGTGAAAAGAAGATTATCGATATGTTGAAAGTCCGTGCCTCTTATGGTGAAATTGGTTCCGACCAGTTAGGACCTGATCCGTTTGATTCAAGTCGTCGATGGTTGTACATGAATCAGTGGGCTTATGGCGGAAACTCTCGGATAGACCTTAATCAGACGCAAAGTATTTATACATGGTATCGTGAGGCTGCTATTGGAAATAAAGATATTCAATGGGAAGTTGTGAAAAAGTTGAATATTGGCGTTGACTATTCGCTTTTTGAAGGAATGCTGGCTGGTAGTTTGGAATTCTTCCGTGACGAACGTTCTAACATTTTTGTTTATGGTGGAGACCGTTCCATTCCCTCTTATTTCGGAGGAACTCCACCTTCTATTAATAAAGGTAAGATCCGTACGAATGGATATGAATTGGAATTACGCGTAAATAAGACATTTGGTAATGACTGGCGTGTTTGGGGTAACTTCAGTATGACGCATGCTAAGAACAAGGTATTGGTGAAAGATGACCAGGCTATGCGTCCTGCCTATCAGAAAGCAGCCGGTTTCGGGGTAGGTCAATATACTTCTTATATTGATGCAGGATACATTCAAAACTATGACCAATTGTATGGTAGCCCTGCTCATGATGCTAATGATTCTCAAAAACTGGTGGGCGACTACTACATTGTCGATTTTAATGGCGACGGTGTGGTGGATAACAAAGATCAGGCTCCTTATGGTTACACCAGTCAGCCCGAAAATACATTTAATGCTACCATAGGTTTCGAATGGAAAGGATTCAGTGCATTTGCACAATTCTATGGTGTGACCAATGTCACCCGTGATGTGGGCCTTACTAGTTTTGGCAGTAAACTGAACACAGTGTTTGACACTGGTACATGGTGGTCAAAGAATACTCCTAATGCCGATGTGGTAGTACCTCGCTGGAACTCTACACCGAGCTATAACGGCGGAACCCAATCTCTTTATGACGGTTCTTATATTCGTTTGAAGAACGTTGAACTGGCTTATACTTGGAATAAAGGTTGGATCAAGAGAATAGGATTAAGTAACCTGAAAATTTATATCAATGGTAATAACCTATGGTTATGGACTCGTATGCCGGATGACCGTGAAGCTAACCTTTCCGGAGCCGGTTATCTGGGAGCTTACCCTACAGTGAAACGTTATAACTTAGGTATTAAATTTACATTATAATAATGAATAAGATGAAATATACATATAAGACTCTTTTATGTTCAGGTCTGTTGTCGCTGGCAGTAGGATTGGGCATGACGTCCTGCGAGGACTATTTGGATAAGAGTCCTGAATCGACTGTTTCCGAAGAAGATGCGTTCAAGAATTTCCGTAATTTTCAGGGATTCATAGAAGAAATATATAATTGTATTCCCGATAAGGAGAAGTGTAACTATTGCACTTCTTGGAACTGGGGTGATGATGAACTCTTCAATTCCATGGGAGATGGGCACATGACACATCAGGCCGATTTGGGTAATTTTCGTGCTTGGCAAAGCAATGATCAGTCTTGGTTATACAGAAGTTCCAGTAATCCTACTTCTATGAATACATTTGACCATTCTTTGTGGCCACACTCTTGGTATTGTATCCGTAAAGCTAATATAGGTCTTGCTAATTTGGATAAAATGGTAGGTACACAGGAGGAAAAAGATATGATTGCTGGTCAACTTTATTTCTTTCGTGCATGGTGGCATTTTGAACTGATGACTTATTGGGGAGGATTGCCTTATATTGACCAGGTCTTTGATGCTACGCAAGAGTTGAATTTGCCGCGATTGACTTATCAGGAGTGTGCTGATAAAGCTGCGGAGGATTTCCGTCGTGCTGCCGATCTATTACCGGTGGATTGGGATAAGACCAATGCGGGTAAGGCTACAGATGGTAAGAATCAACTACGTATTAATAAAATTATGGCACTGGGCTATTTAGGAAAGAATTATCTATGGGCAGGAAGTCCCCTGATGAAGAACGGTGCACAGTTGGGAGGGGCTCAGACTTATAACTATGATGAAGCTTATTGTAAGAAGGCTGCACAGGCATTTGGTGAACTGCTGGTTTTGGTAGAGAGTGGGCAGACTCAATATGCGCTTGCAGAGTTTAATTATAGTAATGTTTATGATCATGAGAAGGCAAAAGGTGCCCAAACTTGTTACTCCGATATTTTCTATACTCGTCGTCAGAATTGGTTAATGCCCGGTTCGGTCGAGGCTATATTCCGTGGACCTTCTGGCAATAATGATGGTAATGCTAATAACAGTAACTGGAATATGACGAAAATATGGGGACCGAAGGTTGCAGGGCTTGTTTCTCATGACAAGATTATCCATTTACCTACTGCCAACCTTGTGAAAATGTATGGTATGGCAAATGGTCTTCCTGTTGATGATCCCAACTCAGGATTTGATGAAAGATATCCTTTTAAGAATAGAGATCCGCGTTTCTATCACGATATCGTATTTGACGGTTTCCATTTTGTATTGGCAGAGGATAAATTGTCCGATGTACAAAAACCTTATGCTTATTGTGACCTTTCTACAGGTTCAGATATGCGTTCGGCAGATCTTGGCAGCCGTACCGGTTATTTTTTCCAGAAGTTTGTTCCCCATACTTGTAATGAAGGTGATAAGGAATATGACTGGGGTAGTAACTTGCATACTTATTTGCCTTATATGCGTTTGGCGGATATCTACCTGATGTATGCTGAGAGTTGTGCTGCTTTTGGTGGTCCATCTGCCAAGTCTGATAATTGTACGCTTACTTCACTTGATGCAATCAATAAGATTCGTACCCGTTGTGGTGCTGAGGGAGTACATTCATCCTATATTGCAGATAACAAGAAGTTTATGGATGAGATTCGTCGTGAACGTGCGGTTGAACTTTCTATGGAAGGTTTCCGCTTCAATGACCTGCAACGTTGGCTGTTGCTGACCGAGTCACCTTATACCGAGAAATATTCTGTAGAATTCGATCGGGTAGAGAGTGCAGATTTCTATAAAAATAATGACCCTGCGGAAGCTGAAGTGGCTAACTACCGTCATGAACTGATTGTGAAACGCATATACGGTACGAAGCATTATTGGTTCCCCTTACCTGATGATGATGTTTATCTTTATCCTGAGTTCGGACAGAATCCTGGCTGGTAATCGTGGAGGACTAAAAAGTATGTTTAATAATAAATGAATAAACAATGAAATATATACAAGCAAAATTCATTCTTTGTGCTATGCTGGCTGTTTCTCCGATGTTTGTCAGTGCGCAGGCCACAGACTGGAATGAAACCGATTCATTGGTAAGTGAAAAAGACCCGATGGTACAGGTGGCCTTTCGTAAGGTAGCTCAAAAGGATCTTTTGGGTGGTGTTTCTGTAGTCAATGTGGAGGAACTAACGAAGAAGAATTATAATACTTACAGCCTGGATAATATGCAGGGCTATGTAGGCGGTTGGAATGGTAACTCATTGTGGGGAATGGATGGTGACAATGCCGGTTATTTGGTTTTGGTAGATGGTGTGCCTCGTGATGCGAACAATGTTATGCCGTCTGAAATAGCACAGATTTCATTTTTAAAAGGTGCCCAAGCTGTAGTTCTTTATGGTAGCAAAGCTGCTAAAGGTGCGGTGGTGATTACTACAAAACGTGGTAATGTAGAGGGACTAAATGTTAGTGTCAGAGCTAATACCGGATTTCATGTAGCAAAGGCTTTTCCGGAATACTTGGGTTCGGCAGAGTATATGACTCTTTACAATGAAGCCCTTTTGAATGACGATCCCAGTGCGAATCTTCGTTATACGGCCGAGCAGATTTACAATCATGGTTCAGGGTTGAATCCATATCGTTATCCGAACATGAACTACTACTCTTCTGATTATGTGAAAAAAGCATATAATCGTTCGGAAGTGACTGCCGAGATTACCGGTGGTGGCAAGCGTGCGCGTTTCTATAGTAATGTGAGTTATTATAGCAACGGTGATTTTCTTGACTTTGGTGAAGCCAAAAATAATAGGACAGACCGTTTTAATGTACGTGGTAATGTAGATGTAAACATCAATAGTTTTATCAATGCCTACATCAACGCCAATGCCACGTTCTACGACTCGAAAAGTGCAAAAGGTGATTATTGGAACGTTGCATCGACTGCACGTCCTAATTTTCCTGAAAATGCGGCTCCACTCATCCCGCTGGATATGATTGATCCCAATGCAACGGCTGCTTGGGAACTACTGAGTACTACTGGTAATATTATTGATGGAAAGTATTTTCTGGCTGGTACACAAGCTAATTCTACTAATGCTTTTGCTGACAGCTATGCTGCCGGAAGCAGTAAGTGGACGAGCCGTCAGTTTCAGTTTGATGCAGGTGTTGATGTTAACCTTAATCAAGTCTTGAAGGGGCTTTCATTTAATGCCATGTTTGCTGTAGATTATGCCACTTCTTACTCAACTTCTTTTGACAATAAGTATGCAGTATTTGTTCCTACTTGGTCCAATTATGGCGGCAAAGACGTTATAGTGGCACTCAGCAAGGAGGGGAATGATGAAAGACCGGGTACTCAAAATGTAGGTGGAAGTACAGATAAGCAAACGATTGCATTCACTGGGCAGTTCAATTATCAGAATACTTTCAATAAGGATCATAATGTGTCAGCCATGCTTATAGCCAATGGTTATCAGCAAACGGTTTCTGCACAGTATCATCGTATTAGCAACGCCAATCTGGCATTGCAGGCGGGCTATAACTATCAGCAGCGCTATTATGCTGATTTTAGTGCGGCATTGATTCATTCCGCTAAGCTTGCTAAAGGGCATCGTCAAGCCCTCTCTCCTTCAGTGACATTAGGCTGGCGCTTAAGCAATGAAAATTTCCTGAAGGATTCTCCGGTGGTAGATGATTTGTTACTGAGCGTATCGGGCAGTATCCTCAATCAGGACATTGACCTGGTGATGAATGGTAATGAGTTTTATCTCTATGAATCGGTATGGACTCAGAACGATGGCTATGCATGGTATGATGGCCCGGCTGGTAAATATACTATCTCTACCAGAGGTCAGAACGACGATCTTTCGTTCATCAAGCGCAAGGAGTTCTCTGCAAACTTAAAAACTTCGCTTTGGAACAGACTGATTACAGCTGATGCTTCATTCTTCATCAACTCTATGGAGGGATATCTGATTAATCAACCCACTTTCTATCCGTCTCATTTGAATACAGGATATCCGGCAGCATCTTTTATGGCTGTGATGAACTATAACAATAACAAGCGTGTAGGCTTTGATTTCAATATAAATGCTAACAAGCGTTTTGGAGATGTAGACTTGTCTTTGGGTGTGGCAGGTACGTATTACGATACTAAGGTTACTAAGCGTGATGAAATCTATGATGATGCCTATCGTTATCGTGAGGGAAAAGCTGTTGATGGTATCTGGGGACTTCAGAGTGCCGGATTATTCCAGAATAAGGAAGAAATTGAGAGTAGTCCTGAACAGAAACTGGGTAGTACGGTTCAACCTGGTGACATCAAGTATGTAGATCAGAATGGAGATAATGTAATTGATGACAAAGATGAAGTCTTCTTGGGTAAAGGTGGTTGGTATGGTGCGCCCTTTACACTCGGTATCAATTTTACTGCCAAATGGAAGAACTTGACTCTCTTTGTGTTGGGTACTGGTAACTTCGGCGCTTATGGATTAAAAAACAGTTCATATTATTGGGTGGATGGCGATGATAAATATTCAGCCATAGTCCGCAATCGTTGGACTCCTGAAACAGCAGCTACTGCTACTTATCCCCGTTTATCTGCTAGAAGTGCAAGTAATAACTTCCGTGCTTCGGATTATTGGTTGTACAAGACTGATCGCTTCGATCTGGCGAAAGTACAGATTACTTATGATCTGCCGAAACGTATTTTGCGTAACACTTTCATCAATGAATTATCTGCTTACGTAAGCGGTGCAAATCTGCTGACAATCTCGAAAGAACGTAAACACATGGAGATGAATGTGGGTAGTGCTCCGCAAAGCAGATTCTATAATATTGGTGTGAAAGCTGTATTCTAATCTAAAATTATGATAAAAATGAAACTAAGAAATATTATATTAACTACAGTATTACTGGCGACTTTCTCTGCTTGCGAGGATATGTTCGAACCTGCTAAGGAGAATAATCGCGGTGTTGAGGAAATGCTTTCAGATCCTAATTATGCTGTGGGACTTTTGGGGTACGGATATGCTATGCTACCGTATAACAATTCTAGTGTGAGTGATGTAGCTACAGACGATGCAGTGACCAATGATAAAGAGAGTGGCTATTCAAAAATGGCTCTTGGTTCATGGGCGTCGAATAATAATCCTATGGAACAGTGGCAAGCCCGTAAAGCGGCAATACAATACCTCAATACATTTTTAGGTATTGCAGACCAAGTAAGTTGGGCTGAGAATGAGGTGACGAACAGGATGTTCATTGACAAACTCAGTGGAGAAGCATATGCCTTACGTGCCTTGAATTATTACTATCTTTTGATGGCTCATGGAGGTTGGACGGCAGATGGACAGCTACTGGGTGTGCCGATACTTCTGGAACCGGAAGATAACAACTCTGATTTCAATCAGCCCCGTGCTTCTTTCAGTGCATGTGTAGAGCAGGTATTTACTGACTTAAATAAAGCAGTTGAATTACTGCCTGTTGATTACGAAAATATAAAAAGTGATGCTGAGGTACCTGCAAAATACAAAGAAATCGGTGCAAAGATGGGTAACTATAATCTTGTCTTTGGAACTTATCAACGCGGACGTATTACTGCCAGAATAGCTGAAGCCATAAAGGCACAGGTAGCTTTGCTTGCTGCAAGTCCGGCTTACCGGGAAGGTTCAGGTGTGACTTCTGAAATTGCTGCAAGCTATGCTGCTACTGTATTGAATCGTATTGGTGGTGTATCTGGTCTTGATCCGACGGGTAACACTTGGTATATGAATACGAGTGACCTTGATAATCTTGGTTCAGGAGAAGTGCCTGCTGAAATCCTTTGGAGAGGAAATAAGAGTAATGGAACGGCAGATTGGGATATAGGTATTCAGCTGGAGAAAGATAACTTTCCTCCTACGCTCTATGGTAGCGGACGTATTAATCCTACGCAAAATCTAGTGGATGCTTTCCCTATGGCTAACGGTTATCCTGTTGCAGACAAAGCTAACAGCGGTTATTCGGAAAACGCTCCTTATGAAAATCGTGATCCACGTTTAGCAAAATATATTTTATTCAATGGAGCTACATTTAAGGAAAAAGCCATTATCACAGGTACTTATCCTGATGCAGACAACAAACAAGATAATAACTTGAATCAATTGAGTACCTCTACTCGTACGGGCTACTATCTACGTAAGCTGTTGCGTGAAGATTGTAATGCCAATCCGAGTTCACTTAATGCCAAGTTTCATATTCCTGTTCGTATCCGTTATACGGAAATATTTCTGGCTTATGCTGAAGCAGCCAACGATGCTTGGGGACCAATGGGCAAAGGTAGTAACGCCTATAGTGCTTATGACGTAGTTAAGGCTATTCGTGCTCGTGGTGGTGTAGGAACCAATAACGGCGACGCTTATCTGGAGAGTATCAAGGGAGATAAGGAAAAGATGACTCAACTTATCCGTAACGAACGTCGCATTGAGCTTTGTTTCGAAAATAAGCGTTTTTGGGATATTCGTCGTTGGCAAATGCCATTGGCAGAAACTGCTAAGGGAATACGAATTGACAAAGTGGGCGAAAGCCTGAGCTATACCGTAATTGATGTAGAAAATAGAAACTACAAGGAGTATATGAATTACGGACCTATACCTTATGGTGAGATGTTGAAGTGGAGTAATCTGCAACAGAACAAAGGATGGTAATCACATAATTATAAAATGCAAAAAGAATATGGAAATGAAAATCTATAAATTATTATCTGTAATGTTGGGGAGTGCCATGTCATTTGCTTTCTCTTCATGTGAGAATGCAAGTAACTCTTTTCCCGATTATGAGGGTGGTGTGAGTGTATATTTTGCTTATCAATATCCGGTGCGTACTATTGTATTGGGCAATGACCCGGTAGTAGATAATTCGGCTGACCGTCAGCACAAGTGTGCCATTTATGCAACAATGGGAGGGGCATACGGTGGAAGAAATATCACTATAGATATTGCTGTGGATAATACACTTTGTGATAACCTCTTTTTTGAAGATGGTTCACCTGTATTACCTATGCCTTCCACATATTATACGTTGGCTGGTGATAAAATTAAATATAATGGTGACCACTGGGGGAATGTGGAGGTGCAACTTACCGATGCTTTCTTTGCTGACGAAAAAGCCTTGAGTAATAATTATGTGATTCCCGTGGTGATGAAGAAGCAGACTGGTGCCGACCGCATATTGACAGGTACTCCTTTGATTGAAGGTGATGCGCCGGCACGTCCCAATTCGGATTATTGGAGTGTGCAGCCCCAAGACTATGTGCTTTATTGTGTGAAATATATGAATCCATGGCATGCTTCGTATTTGCGCCGCGGTATAGATCAGGTAACAGAAAGTGGAACTACAACTACCGTTGTGCGTCATGCTCAATCTGTGGAAAAGGATGAAGTCTGTGATATTACTACTCGTTCGTTGAAGACTGCTGTTTTTCCTGTTAGTACAAAAGAGGTTGATGGAACAACGATGAAGTGCGATTTACTGTTGACGTTTAATGATAACGATGAGTGCACCATTGTCTCAGGTACCACAGGAATAACAGCTACAGGTTCCGGGAAATTTGTGGAAAATGGAGAGAAAAAAGCCTGGGGTGGTAAAGACCGGGATGCTATCTATCTGGATTATAGTGTAGACTTTGGTATAAAAAAGGTGGCTACGAAAGATACATTGGTATTACAGACTCGTGGAACAAATAAACTAGAGTTATTTACTCCTAAGTATAAAGTTAATTAAAAAATGACTTATGAATAATATATTAAGTAAAGGCGTATGTGGTATGTTTGTCGTACTCTCTTTGGCAGCTTGTGCCGATGACAACTTTGCTGATTATCAGACAGAGAAACCGCAAAACAAAGCCGAATATGAATATCTCAATGCTTATGATGCATTAAAGACGTATATAGATCGTAGTGCCAATCCCAACTTTAAGTTGGGAGCTGGCATCTCGGTGAGTGATTTTTTAAAGAAAGAACAAGTGTATAGCTTGGCTCTTTCCAACTTTGATGAGGTGACGGCAGGTAATGCAATGAAGTATGCCTCGTGTGTGAATGATAAAGGCGATATGGATTTTGGGAATGTGAGTAAATTTGTCACCGAAGCCCAAAATGCCGGAATTACCATTTATGGACATACATTGGCTTGGCATGCGCAGCAGAATAATAAGTATCTGAATTCGTTGATTGCAGGTAAAGAAATAGAAATAGATCCGGACGCTGCTAATAATTTTATTAAATATACTTGTGGTGAAGCTGGTGCGAATATTTGGGATAAGCAAGCCACATATATACTTCCTACAGCTTTGGAAAAAGGTGTAGATTATACTTTCAGGGTCGATATTAAAGCTTCTGATAAATATGAAAAATTAGAATTTTGGCCGATTTGGTCGGCTAGTCCTAACAAAGATGAATGGGGAGGGAGTAAAGATGTTCAATATTTAGGAGCAATAAAGGCGCCTATTGGTACGGAGTGGTCTACTCATGAATGGAAATTTAATACACTTTATACTCTTGATAAACTACAATTTGTGTTTGGTAATTTTGGAGGTGTAATTTGTTTTGACAATTTAGTGCTTGTAAAGGATGGAACGGAGGATAATCTCATTGTTAACGGTGATTTTGCAGAGGAATCAATGGACGGTTGGGGTAATAATTGGAATGGCCCTTCTTTTGAAATTGATAGGGAAGGTACTGCACCTGCTGTGTATTATGTGGATCAGGTTGATAATGGTAAGATGGAGGTTGGTAAGCCAATGAATAGTTTTATCGTTCGTGAGGCTGGTAAAGGGGATGTTCCTGGTACTATTCTTGAAGGTCAAGGACCTGATGGTAAAAATTGTATGAGCATCACGTCGATATCGGGAGCGGTGAATACTCATGATACACAATTCTTTATTGTCACTAACAAAGAATGGAATGCGGGCGATAAGTATAAGATTTCTTTTTGGTATAAAGCAACGGCAGAGGCAAATAGCGAGACTCAATGCCATGGAACTCCTGGTGCATATATGCATTGGGCAATGCTTCCGCAGAATCCTCATTTCACAACTGAGTGGCAACACTATGAGGCAACTTCAACTATTCCTGCTGAAGGTGATGGCATGAAGACTATAGCTTTCAACCTAAATGTAGACAAAGAGAGTTCACATACTTATTATTTTGCAGATATTACAATGCAATCAGAAGAGAAAGGAAATGTTATTCCTCTCACTCCAGAAGAGAAAAGAGATACCCTTATATGGGCCATGAATAATTGGGTAGAAGGCATGATGAAAGCTACAGCTGGTTACGTAACTACTTGGGATGTAGTAAACGAAGCTATTTCCGGAGGCGGTGATGATGGTGAAGGTTTCTACACTTTGCAATCTGCATCTGATGCTGATGGTGATGCGAAGAACAATTTCTACTGGCAAGACTATTTGGGTAACGAAGACTATGTGCGCATTGTTGTGGCTGCTGCCCGTAAGTATTATGCCGAGAACGGTGGTACCGCTCCTTTGAAACTCTTTATCAATGACTACAATTTGGAGTCTGATTGGGATGACAACAAGAAAGCTAAGAGTCTGGTACACTGGATTGAAAAGTGGGAAGCTGATGGCGTGACAAAGATTGACGGTATTGGTACACAGATGCACGTGAGTTGCTATGCTAATGCTGCTACACAGAAGAGTAAGGAAGATCATGTAGTGAAGATGTTCGAGATATTGGCAGAAAGTGGTAAACTGGTAAAGATATCAGAACTTGATATGGGTTATATAGATGAGAATAATACCAGTGTGAAGACAGAGAATATGACCGAAGCTCAACATAAAGCGATGGCAGAATATTATAAGTTCATCGTGAAGAAGTACTTCGAAATAATTCCTGTTGCTCAGCAGTATGGTATCACTCAGTGGTGTGCTACTGATGCTCCTGGTGATTCAGGTTGGCGTGGTGGTGAACCCGTAGGTTTATGGGATGCTAACTACAACCGTAAACATACCTATGCAGGTTTTGTTGATGGTTTGGCTGGAAAATAATAGAGTTTTATAAGAAAAGGCAGCGGGGCATGATGTGAAACCGCTGCCTTTATTGTTTTATTAAAACTCGAATTACAATGAAAAATATTTTAAGGCTGATCATTTGTTGTAGTTCTAGTAGTGAAATACCATTTGATACGGTTGGAGTAGAGAATTCGACAGTTACAGGGGAAAATTCAGACAACGTATTTTATATTGAAGGGTATTCCGCTCAATTACATCTGATTGTGCCTTAACTAAGGTTCAATTTTATTTATGAAAAAAATAATTTATTTGTTGACACTGGTATTAGGGATGTCTTTGGCGGCTTGTTCGGACGACACTATTCCTGTGCAGCCGGAGAAGCCGGAACCTGAGAAACCTGTCGAACCGGATCCGGAACCTGAGACTCCTGCTGAAGCCAAGTTGCCGATATTGCGTGTAGAGGGGCGCTATCTTAAAAATGAAAAGGGAGAAATAGTCAATCTGCATGGCTTTACGCAAACCTACAGCCCTTTCTTCAATAATAATGCGTGGGGTAACTACGACGTGCAGGCATGCCTCAGGTATAATAAGAGTATGGTAGACGGCATTGTGGCTGCCGGATGGAAGTTTAATTTCGTGCGGATGCACCTCGACCCGTATTGGAGTGATGACCCCTCCATGCAGTCCGTGAGATATGAAGGACATGAACGGTTCTCCGAAACCCGTTTTCAGAAGTATCTTGAAGAGTTGTTTGTGCCGATGGCAGAATACTTTATTTCCAAGGGAATGTATGTGGTGATGCGTCCGCCCGGAGTCTGTCCGGCTGATGTTCCCTATCAAGGTATAGAAATAGGAGACACTTATCAGCAGTTTTTGCTCAAAGTGTGGGATATTGTTTCGCAACATCCTAAACTGAAAAATAATACGGATGTTATGTTTGAGCTTGCCAATGAACCTGTCAGAATAAAAGGTACTGACGGAACATACGGCAGTAGCGGTGACGGTCATTTCAAGAACCTCCAACTCTACTTTCAGGCTATAGTAGACAAGATACGTACTAATTGTCGCAACATTGTTTGGGTGCCGGGACTGGCTTATCAGTCATCTTACGCCGGATATGCTACTCACCGTATCGAAGGGGAGAACATAGGCTTTGCCGTTCACTGTTATCCCGGTTGGTACGGTAGCGATGCCGAGCAGGACAGCGGCGAAGGAATCGGCTCTTCCACAGGGGGAGGTTACGAAGCTTTTCAGCGGGGGTGGGATGCGCAAGTAGGTCCTGTGGCGGCTTTCGCTCCTATCATGGTGACTGAAATAGACTGGGCTCCGAAGAAATATGATGCCACTTGGGGTAAAAGTATTACTGGGACGGCAGGTGCTGAAGGCTTTGGCGCCAACTTCAAATATATAGCCGATAATTCAGGCAATGTTTCCTGGTTGTTTTTCACCACCAGATCCCATGAACTGGCGGCATTCAAGGATGTGCCGGGTGAACCGGGCAACTATACTTTTCTCAATGATCCCGAAGCTTGTCCTTGGGCGATGTACCATTGGTTCAAAGAATATGCTGATGGGGTAGTAGTGAATGGGGAATTGGAGAAACTGGAGTTGATGGGACAGGAAGGAAATCTTCGTCTGCAAATGGGTGGTACGAATTATCTCAAAGTGAAAGCTGTTTATTCTGATGGAACGGTACGGATGGTGACTGCGGAAGCGACTGTCAACAGTTCAGATACGAACGTGCTGAAAGTAGAACAGGTAGCCAAATTAGTAGCTGTGGCACCAGGTGAAGCTACGGTAACCGTTACATATCAATCGGCTGCCGGAGTCAGTAAGCAACTGACATTGCAGGTTACGGTAATTTCTCCTTTCTCACTGACGGCAGATGTCTTCAATCCTTCTATATGGGAGAAAGGCACGTTCGACGAAAACACCCGCACACTGGTGACGGGACAGTATGGTTTCGGAGGGTGGCAATATGATAGTGGACTTGATTTGTCGGGATATAAGACTGTGACCGTAGAATTGGGTAATGATAATGAAAGTGGTGTTTCGTTCCGTCTGTTTGATATAAACAATTATTGGAGTGAGCCTGCTACGTATGATTTCGGATCTTCGCGTAAGGTTGTAGTGGAGCTGAACAATATGAAAGATAAGAACGGAGGAAAGATTGATCCTTCGCATCTTTACATTGCAGGTTTTTGGTCAACAGGCGGGAAACCGATTGTGATAGCTAATGTCTCCTTGGCAAATTAAAAAGACATATCAACTCTCATCTTTCCGAGAGTTTGATATAATTTGTGCATTTTATAATATCTTTCCTGCATCCTCTGTGAAGAGTGTGCAGGAATACAAATCTGTAATATTTATCTAATATTGATATTCAAATGTCTAAAACTGCAAATCAGTGATCGGATTCATGCCTTATTTTTGCAGATATATATGAATGGTCTGATAAACTTTAAATAAAAGATATAATGAAGAGGATAATTGTATGGTTGGCTGTAATGATGTATACACTGTCCGGTTATGCACAAGATGCGAATTTTCATATCTATCTGTGTTTGGGACAATCGAACATGGAAGGAAATGCGAAGGTAGAAGAGCAGGACACAGTGGCAGTTGACAGCCGTTTTCAGGTATTAGCGGCTGTCGACTGTCCTAATTTGGGGAGGACCAAAGGGAATTGGTATAAGGCGGTTCCTCCTTTGGTACGTTGCTATACGGGCCTGACTCCGGGTGATTATTTTGGACGGGCTATGGTGGCTAACCTGCCATCCAATGTGCGGGTAGGAATTATCAATGTTGCCGTAGGTGGTTGCAAAATAGAATTGTTTGATAAGGATAATTATCAGTCATACGTAGAAACTTCTCCGGATTGGCTGAAGAATATGGTAAAAGAATACGGTGGCAATCCTTATGCACGTTTGGTTGAGATGGCAAAGCTTGCTCAAAAGGATGGAGTAATTAAAGGTATTCTGCTGCATCAGGGAGAGTCGAATACAAATGATAAAGACTGGCCTTCAAAAGTAAAGGGAGTGTATGATAATCTTTTGAAAGATTTGGGATTATCTGCTGCTAATGTGCCCTTACTGGCGGGTGAGGTGGTACATGCAGATCAGAATGGAATCTGTGCCAGCATGAATACAATCATCGACAGTTTGCCCCAGGTAATTCCTACTGCACATGTCATATCCTCCGCTGGTTGTCCGGCTGCATTCGATAATCTTCATTTTACAGCCGAAGGATACCGGATATTGGGAGCACGTTATGCCGCTAAGATGCTTTCTATTTTGGGATATGGAGATTGGACATCTGCCCAGAATATGAAATTATGGTATGCTCGTCCGGCACAAGACTGGCTGGAAGCTCTGCCATTGGGCAATTCCCGTTTGGGAACTATGGTATTTGGCGGAACTGCCCGTGAAGAACTGCAACTCAATGAAGAGACTTTCTGGGCTGGCGGACCTTACAATAATAATAATCCCAAAGGATTGCAGGTATTGCCTGAAATACGCTGTCTTATTTTTGAAGGCAAAACCCTGGAGGCACAGAAACTCATTGATGAGAATTATATGACGCCTCAGCATGGCATGCGCTACTTGACGATGGGGAGTCTTTTTTTGAATTTCCCCGGACATGAGAATCCTTCTGAATATTACAGGGACCTGAATCTGGAGAATGCTACTGCTACCACCCGTTATGAAGTGGACGGAGTGAAGTTTGTCCGTACCGCGTTTGCTTCTTTGAGTGATGATGTGATTATTGTCCGCATTCAGGCGGATAAGGCAAAGGCTTTGAATTTCGCCATATCATACAACAGTCCGCTGAAATCGAATGTACAAGTAAAGGGTGGCAAACTGATTATCTCCTGTCAGGGAGCTGAACATGAAGGAATCCCTGCTGCTATGCGTGCCGAATGCCAGGTGCAGGTAAAAACAGATGGTAAAGTGAGTAAGGCAGAAAGCGCACTTGCCGTGAATGGGGCTACCGAAGCTACTTTGTACATATCGGCAGCTACCAATTTTGTGAATTACCATGATGTTAGTGCTAATGAATCAAAGCGTGCGGCTGCTTATTTACAGAAAGCCATCCGTGTTCCTTACGAACAGGCTTTGAAGAGCCATATCGCCTCTTACCGTAAACAATATGACCGTGTGGCCCTGACTTTGGAAAGCACTAAAGTTTCTGCTTTGGAAACACCTGTCCGTGTACAGCGTTTTATAGAAGGGAATGATATGGCGATGGCGGCTTTGATGTTCCAATATGGTCGTTATTTGTTGATTTCTTCTTCTCAACCCGGTGGTCAGCCTGCTAATCTTCAGGGTATTTGGAATCATAATCCTTATGCTCCCTGGGATAGTAAATATACGATTAATATCAATGCTGAAATGAACTACTGGCCTGCTGAAGTAACCAACCTGAGTGAAACGCATGAACCTTTCTTTGACATGGTGGCCGACCTGGCGGTTACAGGCAGTGAGACAGCTAAAGTTCTTTATGACGCCAAAGGTTGGGTAGCACATCATAATACGGATATATGGCGTGCTTGCGGACCAGTGGATGCTGCATACTTCGGCATGTGGCCTAATGGAGGTGCTTGGGTGGCACAACATCTGTGGCAACACTATTTATTTACCGGCGACAAGGAATTTTTAAAGAGGTATTATCCGGTATTGAAAGGAACTGCCGATTTTTATTTAAGTCATTTAGTGGAACATCCGAAGTATAAATGGATGGTTACGGTACCTTCCATGTCTCCGGAACACGGTTACCGGGGTTCACAAACAACGATTACGGCAGGTTGTACAATGGATAATCAGATTGCTTTTGATGCCCTTTACAGTACACTTCTGGCAAGCCGTATTCTGGGTGGTGATAAACAGTATGAAGATTCTTTGCAGACCATGTTGGACAAGTTGCCACCCATGCAGATTGGCAAACATAATCAATTGCAAGAGTGGTTGATTGATGCTGACAATCCGTTGGATGACCATCGGCATATTTCACACTTATATGGTTTATATCCCAGTAATCAGATTTCTCCAATTACAAATCCGGAATTATTCCAGGCTGCACGGAATACTTTGATACAGCGTGGAGATATGGCTACCGGTTGGAGTATTGGGTGGAAGATTAATTTCTGGGCACGTATGCTGGATGGTAATCATGCTTATAAGATTATACAGAATATGCTTCATCTTTTGCCTAATGATAATGTTCAGAAAGAATATCCTGAGGGACGTACTTATCCTAATTTATTTGATGCTCATCCACCTTTCCAGATCGATGGTAACTTCGGTTATACGGCAGGAGTTGCAGAGATGTTGTTGCAAAGCCATGACGGTGCAGTACACTTGTTACCCGCATTGCCCGAAGCATGGAAAAAAGGAAGTGTGAAAGGGCTTGTATCCCGTGGCGGTTTTGTGGTGGATATGGAATGGGATGGCGTTCAACTGAAAAAAGCGAAAATACATTCTCGTTTGGGCGGGGTACTACGTATCCGTTCTTATGTTCCTTTAAAGGGAAAAGGAGTGAAAGTGGCAGACGGTGCTTGTCCGAATCCTCTTTATGCACCGGCAGTTATAAAAGAACCGGTCGTTTCGAAACTGATAAATCCTCAGATACCGGCTCTTTACCGTACTTACGAATATGACATTGTTACTCAGCCGGGAGAAGACTATTCGCTGGAGCGTAGCATGTAATGATATTAGTCTATGCAGATAAAGAGTTGAATTAATAAAGAAAGCCGGCTGATTTTAGCTGGCTTTCTTTTTGTTTTGTCTAGTTCTGTTGGTCAACTTCATTGTCAGAAGAAGACTTTTGTTGTTCTTCCATATAGGTGCTGGGTGGTACCCCGTATAATTCTTTAAAAGCGGTAGAGAAATATGCAACATTAGTAAATCCCGTAAGGGTGGCAACTTCAGTAATGTTATGATATTGGTTTGCCAATAGGGATGCTGCTTGTTTCAGGCGAACATTACGTATTAAGTCGCGGGTTGACTGGTTAGTCAGTTCTTTTAGCTTACGGTGCAAATGCACACGACTGATACCTACTTCAGTTGCTATCATTTCAACATTCAAGTCAGGATTACCTAGATTGTCATTAATTACTTTCATCACTTTATCAAGCAGTCTGTCGTCAGGTGATTGGACTTTTAGTTTCTTCAACTTCTGTTCCTGCATCTGACTGCCACTGAAACTGTTGCGTAGTATTTCCCTGCTCTTAATAAGATTGATTGCCGTTTTTCTCAAAATTTCGATACTGAATGGTTTCACTATATACGCGTCTGCTCCCATGTTTAAACCCTCCAGATTATCTTCTTCTCTTGATTTAGCAGTCAAGAGTATAATTGGTATATGGTTAATGGTTACATTCTGCTTTATTTTTTTACAAAGTGCCAACCCATCCATTTCAGGCATCATAATATCACTGATAATCAGATCCGGTTCCTTTTTTAGGATAAGGGTGAGAGCTTCTTTTCCATTGGCACACTCATGCATGTGGAAATCGCTGGCTAATTCACGACAGATATATTTACGTATTTCTTCATCATCTTCTACTATCAGAACATGACACTTGGTTTTGGAACGTATTTTTTCATCTTCTTCGTCAGTTGGCGAGGGGGTAGGCAGAGCAGTCGTGATATGTACAGGGGCATTATTTCCAACCGGATTATCATCAATTTCTTCTACATTCAGATGCTTCTTGTTCAGAGGGAGCCGTATGATAAACCGGGATCCTGGTTTGTTCTCATTGTTTTCAGCCTTTATGGTACCATGGTGTAATTCTACCAGCGAACGGCTTAGATGTAATCCTATACCGGTACCTACATTCGAATTATTATGGCTATTACGGATTTGATAGAAACGTTCAAAAATCCGTCCCATTTCTTCCGGGTTAATGCCGATGCCACTGTCTTCCACTATTATTTCAAAATAGTGTTTTAGAGATTGAGGAGCATTCATATCCTCACCTACACGTAAGTATATATTGATTTCTCCGTTCTCCGGTGTAAACTTGAATGCGTTGGAAATTATATTCAGGATAATTTTATCGAAATTTTTCGGATCAATCCATACATTTAATTTTTCAGTTTCCGGTTTGAAATTTAACGTGATATGCCTGGCATTTGCCTGATATTCGAAAGTATAGTACAAATCACGGATAAATCCTACGATATCAACTTCCTGGAATTTCAGGGACATTTGCCCCTTATCTATTTTGCGAATATCCATCAGTTGATTGACCAGGCGAAGTATACGTTCCGCATTTCGATAAATAGTATGATAGTTTTTCTGCCGCTCGTTATCTTTGTCAGTGGCGATTAACTTCTGTAATGGACTTATGATGAGAGACATTGGAGTTCGTATCTCATGGGAAATATTAATAAAGAATTGTAGTTTGGCTTCATTGATCTGTTCTGCATGGATATGTTCTAATATCTCCTGACGAGCACGGTAACGATGACGTATCTGAATGACTATACCATAGATAATAACTATCAATAGTACTCCATATATAAATTTAGCCCATCCGGAGGCATACCATGCAGGATGGATTGTGATACTAAATTCTTTGATGTCTGAATAAGAATCATTATCTTTTGCTTTTACCTGGAATGTATAGCTACCTGGATTTAAATTGCTGAATGAAACCCGATTAATTCCCTGTTGTAAGCTAATCCAATTGGAATTATTAATGCTATATGTATAAGTAATCCGTTCCGGACTAAAGAACTCCATAGCTGAAAATTCAATGCTGAAAGAATTATCTTTGTATGATAGTTGAAAGTGGTCGGCATCCATGACTGCAGTGTTGACTATATCTCTATTCCCTGACTTCATGCCTTTTTTAACCTTTTTATCATGGATATAGAAGTCTGTAATCCGAATTTCCGGTTTCTTATCGGGCGTGGTTATTTCTGTGGGATTAAAATAAGTGATTCCATTCGTACCTCCAAAGATAAGTTTACCTTGTTTGTCGGCAAAAGCGGCTCCTTTACTAAACTCGTTACTTTGTAATCCGTCACTTGCATAAAAATTAATGAAACTTTGATTTTGAGGATTGAATCGGCTGATTCCATAATTCGTACTGATCCAAAGATAACCATTCGCATCCTCTTTGATAGCACAGATATAATTGCTGGGTAAACCATCTTTGGTTGTATATTCTTGCACTTCAACGGTTCGTGGGTTTAGTCGTTTTAATCCTTTGGATGTTCCTATCCAGATACTGCCATCCTTACTTTCATGCAAGGCATAGATTACATCGCCATATAATATTCTCCTGTTTTTTAAGGGAGAAACGAAATCCATTGTTTTTATATCCAGGCAGCCCAAACCATCGTAAGTACCTATGTACAGTTTGTCTTCAGCGGTATGTAACAGGCAATTTATCCATGAGTTATGTAGCATATTTACTTTGGTCCAATCAGTATTGCTGGTGGTGGTGGTTGGACAACGGACTATTTCCTTGGTATTTATATTCATCTGATATAGTCCTCCTCCCATAGTACCTATCCATAAAGTTTTATTGTTATCTTCTGCAAAACAATATACATTTTCCATCAGATTGGATGTCTCGTCCACTAACTTCAGATACTCGCAACGTCCGGTTTTTATATCTAATTGAGCCATGCCATTCAGGTAAGAACCTATCCACATATTGTGGTTGGAATCTTCGAAAATGCTCATTATGGTTGCAGGAACGGAATGAGCATTGTCGGTAGGTGCAAAATGCACTTTGGGTGCTTTATCTGGAGTCACTGCATAAATTCCGTCATTGTCAGTCCCTACCCAAAGAGTTCCTGTATGGTCTTTGTGTATAGACATGACGCAGTTGGAACCAATCACGTTGTGTCTGGAAGATTTGTAACCTAGATACTTGAACTCGTTGGTTATGGCAGGTATAATCATAACTCCTTTCTGAAAGAACCCTAACCATATATTTCCCATTTTGTCTTTCAGAATAGAATGTATCTTTGCTTTTGTAAGGTCAAATGTTGTGATATTAAAATTGGCTTCTTTAATCTTTTGTTCTTGGATGTCATAAACTTTCATTCCCGAACCATCTGTACCAATAAGAATTTGATTCTCCTCCTCAGGGTATAGGATTTTGATAGGTAAGTTGGGATTAGGAGTGTATGTAATTGGTACAAATGTATCGGTTTTATCATTATATCTGAATAGTCCTTTCTTTAAGCTACCCATATAAAGATTTCCCTGTTTATCTTCGCACATGCTGGAAACTGTATTCCAAGCTATGCTTTTTTCACCAGGATAGTGCTTGAATTGATTGTTATTATCGAGGCGGAATATTCCATTATCACCTGTTGCTATCCATAGATTTTCTTTTCTATCCCGATATGCATATGTAATCAGGTTACTGGCTATAAATTGGCCTATTTGTTGTGCTTTTATACTATCTCCTCGTGTTTCCAGTAAAAATATACTGTGACCGGAAGTTCCTATTAAGATTTCTCCGTTATTTTGTTCAAGTATAACTCCTACATTAGGGGCTATTGGGGCTCCACTGGAGAGGTACATTGGGATGGTTGTAAAACTATCGGTTGCGCGATCGTATATTTGCAGCCCGTTTAGAGAACCTATAAAAAGGCGACCTTGACTGTCTTCGAACAGTGTACGTACATAGTCACTTAATAAGGAATTAGGATTATCTTTTTCATTTCTATAAACTGTAAATTTTGCTCCATCGTATCGATTCAGACCATCTTCTGTTGCTATCCAGATGATTCCGTCACGATCCTGATAGATTTTATTGAGCATGCTGCTTGATAATTCTCTATCGACTGTGAATATTTTTCCTTCTTGCCCATGGCATGGAAGGTATAAACACATGCATAATAAATAGAGTATAGATATAGCTTTCATATATATTTTTTTAGATTCTACAAATATACTTAATATCCTCTATATATTCTTTTAAAAGGTGAACTAATTAGACCTTATTGAGTGGTTGATAATTAGTGTGATTGTGGAATTGTCCAAACCAGTATACAATCTATTTAGTGCGTTGCTTTATACCAATTTGTTTCTGTCTTATCTGCTGCTAAAGAATTTATGCTCGGATCGGATACGGTAATGCCAGAGAAGGTTTTAATTGGCGTGGTAGTTCCCGTATTCATGGAATAATAACTTTCGGTATGCGTTTTATATGGTACGGTTCGTTCTAACTGTTCTTTAAACTCTTTTAATAAGGATGTGTCATCACACAGATGTGCTACGTAGTCACCGTAATCGTAGAAGATTACCGGATAGTAACCGTCTAAAGGTTGTAACTGGTTCCGCTTTGAAGGGTCAAATGTATACCGGTTATTTATTTCTTTCATGATAGTGGCCAGATGATCCAATTCTGCACAATTAGTTATGCCTAATGTTCCACAAGGCATTTCTTCATAGGTGGAATAGAATGAATAGAAGCCGTCACAGATGGCTTGATAATTTGGTTCGCCCATCAAATTTTTTCCAATGATAGAATAGGGCATACCATAAGCCATGATTTCACAGGTGGAACCAATAAGGTAGTCCGTAACGTATCTCAGGTCATAGGCTACTTCTATGGTTGACATGTAGCAATCATCGAATAGGATATATTCCATTTTTATTCCGGCATCTGCTATACCTTCTGCAAGGGTAGTGATATCTGTCTGATATTGACTTGTCGTACCGCCGAAATAACGGGTTTGTGGAACGCCTTCGTTTTCCCAGTGCATTCTTATTGAAGTCCTTGCCCGTCCTTTTGTACTATGAACTGGAAGCCATCCCATACCGTGACATCCGATAGTCATGGCGTAAGTGGGTGCAGGGGCGAAACTTTTTACATCATTGAGAATGGAAGTAATTCCTTCGGCGGTGGTGAAAGGCGGGTTGTTATATTCTTTTAGAGTAACCTGTTCACATTTACCTTTCTTGCAGGTTATTTCAAATAGAGTTGCTTTTTCCGAAGTAGTAGACATAAATACGATTACCCGTTCACCATTCAGTCCTTTTTGGCTGATTGCCTTTTCCATATCCGAGATATTCGTGTAGAAATTGCTGGTCAGATTGGTGGACCAAGGTAGGTACATGAATAAAGTCTTTTGGTTTTCAACAGGTTCTATTTCATCTTTCTCGCAGGATAGTACAAAGAAAGAGAGAGTAATCAGACAGAGTGATAACCGTATCCATTTTATAAATAATAATGCTACTTTATTCATATTTCATATCCTTTATAATATCCATAAGGTACAAAAATACAAAAAAGAACAGTTCAATGTATCATTAGAGCTGTTCTTTTTTGTATTTTCTATTTGAAACAGGGCTGTTGCTTATCTTCTTTCATTCAGCATTTTGGGTGTCGGGCATTCATGGTTGTCGATAGGAAGTTTCACTTGCTTCAAATCATCCAATTCATGTATCGGTCTTTCCACTTCGTAAGGGGCACGCAAGCCCGAAAATTCCTGAAAATATAACAGACAGGCATCTTTCCACCATACGGCATCACGTGCCTGTATCTTCAGGCGTGACTGTACATCTTTGAAACGTTCTGCATCGATGTAGTTCTCGGCTAGATCCCATTTTTTCTGAAAGCTTCTTACCTGCTGTACACCATGGTCGTAGCGATAGCAAAGCTCGTCCCATAAAGTACGTCCGCTTTGCATGGTGTGTTGCCAAGGGGCATGATGGAACCACAAGAGATACTCATCCGGACAAGTACGGATGTCATCGTAAAGGTGGCAGAGTGAATCGGGATATTGGGCTGTAGCATTGCTACCCGTATGACTGCGGTCGAAACCTATCCCCTGTTTGTCTGCTTTATGATAGTAAGACGGCATCCAGTCGGGGCGTGCACCGGGCACATCGCACCAAGGTTCCGGACCGTAATGGTGTCCCCATGCAAAAAGGTGATGCAGCCCGAGTGGCATCATGTAGTCTACCAAAGCCTCGCGGCTTTCCATCATCATGTTATGTATTTCATAGGCAATGGGTGCATGTTTGGGATTGCTTGCATCGAAGAAAGTCTGTTTCAGCCATTCTTCTGCGATTGTTTCCGATGTCAGGGAAGGATTCCAGGCCATGCGTCCGAAAGCGTACCAGTTGGCTTGGGCAAAAGGATGACCGCACCAGTTTGTATCCGTACCTATATTGGCGACACCTGCTATGGCTTTCAGTGAAGACGGCTTCACAAAGTCAAAGAACTCTTCCCACATCGGCGCTAGATAGGCAAGGTGATTGGAGAAGCCCAGATATTCTTGTGTAATCTGGAACTCAACCATCTGCGGAGTCCGGGGCATAGCACCGAATAAAGGACTATACGGTTCGCGAGGCTGGAAGTCGACCGGACCGTTCTTTGTCTGTACGATGACATTGTCGCGGAATTGTCCATCCAAAGGCTGGAATTCCAGATAAGCTTGCTTTGCGCGGTCTGCATCCGTTGGGCTGTAGACGAAAGCACGCCACATGACGATGCCTTTATAGGGCTTCAATGCATCTGCCAGCATATTGGCACCTTCGGCATGTGTACGGTTGAAGTCGCACGGACCGGGCTGTCCTTCGGAATTGGCTTTCACCAGGAAGCCGCCGAAGTCAGGGATGGTGCGGTAGATCTCTTTGACTTTCTGCTTCCACCAGGCGATGACATCTTTGTCCAAAGGATCGGCTGTGGAAAGCCCGCCCAGTTGCATGGGGGAGGCAAAGTTGATAGAGAGATACACCTTGATGCCGTAAGGACGGAATACGTCTGCCAGAGCCTTTACCTTTTCCAAATATTCGGCGGAAAGGATTTTAGAAGAAGCATTTACATTGTTCAGTACCGTTGCATTGATTCCGATGGAGGCATTGGCACGGGCATAAGCTTCGTATCTGTCGGAGAGCGTGCCGGGCAGTTCTTCCCAGTTCCAGAGAGATTTGCCGGCATAACCGCGCTCGATACTGCGGTCGAGGTTGTCCCAATGGTTGAGAATACGCAGGTCATAGGCAGGATTCTCCGTTATTTCCAAGTCTGTTTCCGAAGGTTTTCCGAAGTTCCGCATTTCTTGCAGGCGGATCAGGTGATAGGCAGCATAAAGCAGACCCGTTTCGGTGGGGGAAGTAACAGTGAGTTTTTCATTTACCTGTCGTATACGGAAGCCTTCAGAAGATAGTTGTTTGTCTTTCTTCAGCACAAGTGTAACGGGGAGTCCTTTCCATGCCTGCTTCAGTTCATTGACGGCTATGTTTAGTGTCGGAGACTGGCGGGGCGCTGTAATCTGTGCGTGGGCATCTGTCGATTGCCGGAGCCACAAGCGGCTGCCGTCTTCCGCGGATACAGGTTTGAGTAAACAAGCTAATAATAAGAATAAAGAGAGCAGTTTTTTCATAAACAAAAAGTATTGGTTGGTTTATTCATCGGCGGGGTAGTGTACTCCCCATTCGCGGCGTAAGTCATCCATCATGCGCATGATGCGCAGGGTTTCGGCGTGAGGCATATAGGGAGATTCGAGCCACCCGTTCCTCAGAGCTTCCATGGATGCATATACCTGGTATTCGTATCCGGTGATTTGTGGCGGACAGTTGTAGACAACTGCCGTCTTATAATCTTCCGTTACCACCCTGATCCGTTGCGGATTGTTGATGTTTTCAATGATCAGATGGCCTTTGTCACCGGAGATGATGCCTTGGCGGTCGGTCATACTCAGCATACTGCTGTGCAGTACAGCGATTTTCCCATCCTTGAATGTAAGGGTGATGCTATTCTGTGCATCGACTCCGGTATCGGTCTTTACGCAGGTAGAGGTGACACGCTCTACGTCCGTTCCGAAAACCATGGAAGCAAAGTTCAGTGCATACACTCCCAGGTCGAGCAGAGCCCCGCCTGCCAGTGCCGGTTGGCGGAGGCGCTCACGGTTGCCGATTGGGTAACCCAGATTGGCAGACAGCGTCATGGGGCGTCCGATGATTCCACTGGTTACAAGGTCATTGATAGTATGCGATAGAGGCATGTAACGTGTCCAGATAGCTTCGGTGATGAAGAGCTCTTTTTCTTTGGCAAGATTCAGCAGTTCTTCCGCTTGGCGGGCATTGGCGGTGAATGCCTTTTCGCACAAAACCGCCTTGCCTTTCAGCAGACTCATACGTGCATGTTCGAAATGGTGGGAATGGGGAGTGGCAATATATACCAACTCCACCTCTTCATCATCCAGCATTTCTTCATAAGAACCGTAGGCACGGGTGAAACCCCACCGGTCGGCAAAGTCGCAGGCGGTCTGCAACTGGCGGGAAGCGACTGCATAAGCTTCTACTCCCTCCATTCCTTCGAGGGTGATTGCCATCTTTTCGGCAATCCACCCGGTACCTATAATACCTATTTTTACAGTATTCATACTCTATCGGGCAACGGTTAATCCAGTCCTTCGATGGTGATGATACGTCCGTCGGCGTCGTATTCCAGTTCGCATACTTTCAGGCTGCGCAACCAGGTGCGTCCGCCGGAAGGCACACTGTCGTGATGGAACAGATACCATTTGCCCCGGTATTCCACGATGGAGTGGTGGGTAGTCCAGCCTACCACCGGTGTCAGGATTACTCCCTGATAGGTGAAAGGACCGTAAGGATTGTCGCCGATCGCATAGCACAGGCGGTGGGTATCACCGGTAGAGTAGGAGAAGTAATATTTTCCGTTATACTTGTGCATCCAGCTTGCTTCGAAGAAACGGCGTTCGTTGTCTCCGGCTGTTAGCGGTTGCCCGTTTTCGTCTAGGATCACTACGGCTTTAGGTTCTTCGGCAAATTGCAGCATGTCCACGCTGAGTTTGGCAACGCGTCCGGGGATGGATGGCTCGTTGTCTGCGGGGAAAGTGGCTCCACTTTCCAGGGCTTTGTTGTCGCGATAGCGTTGCAACTGTCCGCCCCATAGGCCACCGAAGTACATGTAATAGTTACCGTCTCCATCATTCAGAACGGCAGGGTCGATGCTGTAACTGCCACGCATCGGGTCAGGTTGGGGGATGAACGGACCTTCGGGACGGTCGCTGATGGCAACACCGATACGGAAGATATCGTTCTGGTCCTTCAATGGAAAATACATATAATACTTGCCGTCTTTCTCAGCTACGTCGCAATCCCAAAGTTGGCGTCCTGCCCAGAGGATATCTTCAGTGGTAAGTACCAGACCGTGGTCTGTGATTTCTCCTTTCATGGGATCATCAGTAGAGAAGATGTGGTAGTCTTTCATATTGAAATGGTCACCGTTGTCATTTTCGGGAATACCACTTTCCCAGTCGTGGGAAGGGTAGATGTAAAGGCGATCGTTGAACACATGAACGGCGGGGTCTGCCATATAATCTCCGGGTACTAAGTATCTCTTTTCTTTCTTCATGATTTTATGATTTTAATGTGGTTAATTCTGATAGTTTCCTGTGGCATAAATGCCGACCATGGTTCCGGTGAAACCTCCGGCTGTTTGCGTGCTTATCAGGTCGGCGGAGACAGGTTCGCCTACTTGCGTCCAGTTACCTTTAGGATTGGTGGAGTAGCTGAAGGTATAGTTTACTGCATTATCTCCTTCTACTTTCAGATATACTTTTTCATCTGTCCGGGGTAGCGGGCTGCCGGCTTGGCTGCACAGTCTGCCATGGCTGTATGTTTCCAGAAGCATGACGGGTTTGTCGTCTTTGTCCAGTGTCTTCCCGAAGCGAATATAGCAATTATCATCATGGAAACAGATAATACCTGCGAAATCCTTCGGCTGTTGTGGCACGAAGTCCAAGCCAGTCTGAGCTGTAAATGTCCAGTTATTAATCCAGCGACCGATGGCGGCGGGCTGACGCTTTTGGTTAAGATCGGTACTGCTGGCGGTCGTTTCCAACTGTCCTTTACTGTTTATATTGTAGCAGGGCACCAATGGAGTGCGGATAAAAAATGCTTCTTTAGCCAGTCCGTTTGCTGTCCATAGTGGAGCAGGGCCATAGGAACGGTCGGCGGTATAAGTGATGACGTCACCCTCAGGAAGGATAATGGGCTGATTATCTTTCCAGGTCACCGGGAGCATGAAAGTTTCGCGTCCCATCACGTCATGACCGTCGCGGTAGGGGCGAACGCCAAGGAAGACGGCGTACCAGTCACCAGCGGGAGTTTCTACCAGGTCGGCATGACCGACACAGGTAACCGGGTTAGGGCGGTCGCCCGGTAAGCCGCGTTGCGTCAATATCGGATTGATGGCACAAGGCTTGAAAGGACCGAACGGAGACGCAGAGGTGAAGATCACTTCCGAGTGGTTGGGACCCGTTCCACCTTCGGCAGCCATCAGATAGTATGTGCCGTTGATGTGGTAGAGGTGTGGACCTTCTATCCAACTGGGATGCTGGGTTTTGTCTACGCCCCCGTCAATAATCATCTTTTGTTTTCCTACGGTACAACCGCTTTTCCAGTCGAATTCGCGTATCCAGATAGCGCGGTGCCCATCATATTCGGGTTTTCCTGCCGGAGCGTCATTGTTCACAATATATGCTTTCCCGTCTTCGTCGAAGAGAAATCCGGGGTCGATGCCGCCCACTTCAGGCAGGAAAGTGGGATCACTCCAGTTTCCTTTCTTCGGATCATCCGTGGTGACGAAGAAGTTGCCGCCACCGTCTACGGCTGTGGTGATCAGATAGAACAGTCCGTTGTGAGGATTGTATTTGATGTCCGGAGCATAGATACCGCCGCTGATGCGCAGGCCGTCGTACATGGGCAACAGTGAGGGACGGTTGAGGACATAGCCCAGTTGTTCCCAGTTCATCAAGTCTGTGCTATGCCAGATGGGTACTCCGGGGAAGAAGGCGAAAGAGGAGTTGACCATGTAATAGTCGTTTCCTACGCGGCAGATGCTCGGGTCGGGATAACACCCCGGTAACACGGGATTCAATGTGCCCGGTGTGGTAACCTGATCAGTTGCTTTATCGGTATCCCTGGGGGCTACCGTATACGTAAATTCATCGAACACGGCCTTTTTAGGTTCCAGAATTTCTTTCAGGAAGGGTTTGGGCCGATAATTACGGTCGAAGAGTAGGGGATATTCCCGCCTTCCCGGTACGGGCCAGTCGTTTTTCCAGGAGTCGCTGTCCGATACACCCCAGGCGGTTACGCGTGTAATGACGTCCGCGTGCTTAATGAAGAGTTCCATGAACGATTTCATGCGTGCATTCCACAGATTGGAAACACTATCCGGCAGAGCTTCGGGATAGGGGTTCAGGGCTTTCTCAAAGGCGACTTTGTCGGCAATATTTGCTCCGCGGTTTACGGTTGGCAAAGCACTCATGTCCCATTCCGTTATCATCACTTTTGCACCTGTGGAGGCAAAGGCGAGAAGGCTGGTTTCATATTCACCTATGCTTGGGTAATCCAATCCCATGTGTCCCTGCATACCTATGGCATCTACGCGCAGTCCTTTTTCTTTAAGTGAATTGACCATGCGCACCACTGCATCGCGGCGTCCCGGTTCGTGCATGCCGTAGTCGTTATAGTAGAGTTCTGCTTCCGGGTCTGCCTCATGTGCATATTGGAAAGCCAGCGAGATATATTCTTCTCCCAGTATCTCGTAGAACTTGCTCCGGCGGTAGCTTCCGTCTCCTTCGATGGCTTCGTTTACTACATCCCAGCCTTTAATGCGACCTTTGTACCGGCCCACGATGGTATGGATATGGCTTTTCAGCCGCTCTTTCAGGATTTCGGGTGAAACATTCTTCCCTTCGGCATCTACGCAGAACCAAGGTGAGAGCTGGGAATGCCACACCAGGCAATGCCCGATGATGAACATTCCGTTATCCTCGCCGAACTTAACGAATTCGTCTGCCAGGCTAAAGTCATATCTGTCTTCTTCCGGGTGTATCACTTCACTCTTCATGCAGTTTTCGGCCACAATGGAGTTGAAGTGGCGGCGCACTATATCGACTGCGCTGGTGTCGCGCCCCGCAGCCTGTTCGGAATTAATGGCGACACCAACGAGGAATTTATTACCGAGAATATCTTTTAGAGTCGGGTCTGCCGCGACAGGTTTGTCACTATTGCAAGACATTAATGCGGCAGCGCAAACTGATAATGCTAAATACTTTAATTTCATGCTACTTTAGTATGATTAATCCGTTAGAGGAATTAATGGTCTCCTCCCCGTGCCCGGATAAAGACCAAGACCGGGTTTGTGCAGTATCCGGTCCGTACCAACTCCGTAGCAAATTCGGTTAGAGGTACCTCTATCCGGATATGGTACGGAGCAAATAGGGATTTGAACCCTCTTTGATACGGCTCTGACAGGATGCTGAACGGTATCTAATTCCGCCAATGGGTTATGATTAATAATCTTCTTTACTTCTGCGTTCCGTCAACTCGGCCTGCATCTTTTCATTATACTTCTTTGTAATAGGGTAGAAGTACAGTGCTATAACACCGATAAGGAACGTAATTGCCGGAATAATACTGGATGAAAGCACGATACCATGAATAGCCGATTCGCTTTGTGCAATCCCTGCGCCTGATATATAACCGAAACCGGAGAGCAGGAAACCCAAAATTGCGCCACCGATACCCAATCCGGCTTTCAGTGCAAACACCACACCTGCAAACACGAAACCCGTTGCACGGCGGTGATTGACATATTCCGAATGATCCGCTACGTCGGCAATCATAGCCCAAAGCAATGGAACGGTGGGAGCGTATGCCAAACTCTTGAGGAAGTTCAGGACGAACATTGTTTCTACATCCGTTTCATTCGGGAAATAGAAGAAGGCGGTAAACAGTGCCGTCAGCGCCAGACAAACAATAAACACCGACTTCTTTCCGAAACAGTTGGCCAGGAAACCGGACAGGAAGATAACGCCGAAGAACTGTACCACTGCTCCCAGCATGTTGAACACACCAAAGCCCACTTCATAAGCCTTTTCAGGACTGCTGACAATAAGGCCGAAAGCATTCAGTATCGTATAACCCACTGAGTCACTGGCTTGTGTAGCCACTAATCCCAGTTTATCGAGGAAGGCAAACAGTGCGCCCGAATCCACATAATTTTCAAAGTAGTAGTTCATAGCGCTTCCCCACATGGCGAGGGTAGTGAAAAGGAAGAGTGTCAGGATGAACATGGCCCGCCAAGGAATATTCTTGAATACATCCTTGATGTCTTTCCGGGTATCAGTTTTCTGATTTGCCGGCGGTGTGATACGTTCGCGGCTGGAGAAGAAGGTAATAACCAGGAACACGAAACCGATGACTGCAAATAAGGAAATAGTGCACAGCCAACCGTGCCCCTTATCACCGCTTTCACCAGCAAACTTGCTTACCAGCGGGAGCGTCAAGCCTTGTACCACAAACTGCGCAATAGTAGCGGCTACGAACCGGATAGACGTAATACTCGTACGTTCCTTGATGTCACTTGACATTACACCACCCAACGATGCATACGGGGTATTGTTGAACGAGTAAAGCGTCATCAACAAGGTATAAGAGATTGTAGCGTATACTGCTACCAAACCTTTATCCTCAATGCCGGGGTTGTAGAATGCCAGCACATAGAACATCATGAACGGCAATGCGGTCCAAAGTACCCATGGGCGGTATTTGCCCCATTTGGTTTGTGTACGGTCGGACAATATACCTACGGTAGGGTCTACAAAAGCGTCCACAATGCGGGCAATCAGCATCACTGATCCGGCAATGGCGCCTTCCAGACCGAAGACATCGGTATAAAACTTGGTTTGGTAAATCATCATCATCTGGAACACGAGGTTCGCAGAGCAATCTCCTAAACTATAGCCGATTTTCTCGGCCATAGACACTTTTTGACTTAGTGCGTTCATAGTGCTGTATTATTCAGTTATTAGTTATCTGTCATTTGTTATCTGTCTCCAACGCACTTTCTGCCGCACGTTGTCCCAGGGTTTTCTTATCCAATGGATGTATATCGTTCCATTCGCCTAGGTCGCTGTTGCGGATGAGACGAGTATTCCGGTTGGTTTCGGCTACTTTGGCTTGTTCCTTGCGCATCTCAGCCCATGCTTGCCTACCGCCGACGTCGTCTTTGGACAGGAAGTCCGCCAATTCTACAATGTAGAAAGGTAATTCCGGCTTGTCGAATGTGCTGCGCCAATCAGCAATCATAGCTGTCAACAGTGCGGCGTATTCATTGCGGCGGTCCACATTGGACTCTCCCTGATACCAGAGGACACCACGGATGCCATAGTTTTGTAACGGGGCAATCATGGCATTGTACAGGCATACCGGTTTGTAACAGAAGAACATCATTCCCGGAGCCGGAGGCATGGAAGCACCTAATCTGTATTTCCATTCTCCTTGCAGGCTTACTTCTTCATTTCCGCAAATAATCTTATAAGGCTTCTCTTTTACAAAGTGCGGATAACCGTTATTGCTGATGAGCCGTATAGTTACTGTGTTTTTTCCCGCTTTCAGTACACCTGCCGGAATGGTATAGATGCGTGGAGGATACTGGTAGGAAACAGTACCTACGAATGTACCGTTCACATAGACCGAGTCTGCATCTACAATGCAACCTAAGCGCAAGGTCGCTTCTTTTCCGTTCCACTCCTGCGGTACTTCCACTTTCTTGCGGAACCAGTGCGAACCGTTTATCGGATTCAAACCGTTGCTTCCCCAGTCGGTGGAGAATAAATCGACGGTCTGCCAGTCCTTATCGTTGTAGTTGGCGGCATACCAAGGTGTTGTTTCGTGCAGCCCTGCATCTCCCCGGTATAGGGAAGTGTTCCAGCGATAGAAGTTCAAACCTTCTGTCTGCTTAATGCTTTTCAGATACGCATCATCTTCATATTGCCGTTTCTCATTAATATACTTTGGAAATTCTTTCAGTCCTTCTTCGCTTATCCATGCCTCAACGGGAGTCCCCCCCCAACTGGAGTTTATCAGTCCGATGGGTATACTGTTCTTTTCATACATGGCTTTGGCAAAGAAGTAGGCCAAGGCGGAAAAGTTCATTACGTTTTCCTGCGTCAGCGGTTTCCAGGCAACGTAATCCGGCAAGTCCGCTTGCGGTGCATGGAAGTTGAAGATATTAGGTACTTTCAACTGCCGTATATTTGTGTTCTCATAAGCGGCAATTTCATCACGGAACATATCTGTTACCCGGCTGACAGGTAGTTCCATATTGGATTGGCCGGAGCACAACCATACATCTCCTACCAGAATATCTTTCAGTTCGATGTCATTAACTTGCAGAATGTAAGGTCCGCCCGGTTTCATTGCAGGCAGGGTGAGGGTCCACCTACCGTTTGCGTCTGCTGTAACCGTGTAAGCTACTTTCAGTTTACCACCTTTTACACCTGTAGGGGTGGCATTCTTTAGGAACTTCACCTGTACACTTTCTCCGGCATCTGCCGTGCCCCATACTTTGATGGGTTGCTCGCGTTGCAATACCATTCCGTCAGAAATCAAAGCAGGCAACTTTACCTTTGCGTCCACCATGGAAGTAGCGCAAAGGCAAAGCAGCACTGCCAGACTCAACCTAACTTTATTAAACCTAACCTTATTCATATCTAATTTTATCTTTTACCCACGACTTAACTACTACCTACTTATACTCGTACAATTTCACATGAAGTATCTGGAATTCTTCCACTGAGATGCGTACATGTCGCCCTTGGTGATCCTGATCACCATTCAGACGACGGATATAAGAGAGCGTACCGTCCTCGTTCACCTTCACTTCATCTACGGAACCGATGCCGCAACGTTCTCCTTTCCACATCACCTTATCGCTTATCACTCCATCACTTATCACTTTATCACCCTTTCCTCCTGCCTGGGCAAATCCGTCTTCGCCCAACGCCTGGACTTTGGCCTGATTTTCTGTAGCTTTCTCAAACTTGATAACGATACCGCTACCTGCTACGATATACTCATTGGGTGCCAGTCTTAATAATACACCTCCACCTTCGGGCCATACACTGCCATCGGTGGCGCGCGCATCCCATGGAAGGGTAAAGAAATGGCGGCAAGTTATCTTCAGATCATCCTGATAAATGATACGTTCCTTATTTTCCTGATCGAAAAGTAATCCTTTCATTGTCCCTTTACCTTGATGCTTAGCCAGCAGCGGCATGAACTCCTTTAGCGTACGATAGCTTTTTACCAACGGAGAGTTAGGAGAGTCGGAACCACCTTCGATAGAGAACGGACTGATGCCGATGGCATCATGTTCACCAAAGATGTAGAAAGCTCTTACGCCATTATTGTCTGTTAGTTTGATTTCGGGGATAAACAGCGGGTTGTTGTGCAATTTATATTGGGCTACCCAGTCTGTAAAGCCATTGTCGTACAGGTCGGGAGCAAGAAGGTCGATGCTGGGCGCTCCGCAATGCCATATATCAATAAGGTGTGCCAGCGGACCGGCAGAAGGATATTCTCCCGGCTTCCGGTTACGGCTGTTCATGGCAGCGTTCACATATAGTGGAATATTGTAGATGAACCGGGCGCTTTGTGCCATTCTTTCCACATAGCGGGCGTAGTGCCAGGCCATAAATAATTCATCGGTGTAGATATCGGCTCCGAATACTTCTTGCCAGGTACCTTGCTTCTTGCTACCTTGGCTTTCCCATTTTTCAAGCATCCGGGGATGGAGTGTTTTCTTATTTTTCTGCAAGTAGCTCATTAATTCCGCAGGCACCGATGCATTGAACAGCGCGTTGGCTTCTTTAGAATAGTCTCTTGCATCTTCCAGCATGCCTATCTCATTTTCTATCTGTATCATGATGACGGTACCTTCCTCTTTATCGATGGTTGCGACGTGTTCCAACCACCCGGAAAAAGCACGGTTGTCGGCTTGGAATACATTTTCAGAGAATGCGCTGGCTATTTCGAGTGGTTTTCCTTTTTGTGTATAAGCACGCGGATATTTCTTATAGTTTTCTTTGAACCAGAGGGGAGCATAGCAACTCATGGAGTTTTTCCAGGCACCGAACCAAAGAAAGATAACTTTCAGATCGTTCTGCCGGGCTTGACGGATAACTTTATCTGTGAGGGTGAAGTCGAATTGTCCTTCTTGCGGTTCTATCAAATCCCAGTATGCGGGAACGAGTACTGTATTCAGTCCCATTCGTTGCAGCTTCGGGAAGATACTTTCGATATCTTCTGTGCATGCTGCCGATGAATTTCCTAATTCACCGCCTAAAACAAGAAATGGTTTACCGTCTACTACTAATTGAGTAGCGGTACCTTGTTTTTGTAATGTACTTTTTTGAGCATTTACATACCCAACTGTCATCACACTCAAAACTAAAGTTAAAATCCAATTCTTCATCGTTTGTCTCTGGTATTGATTTGAGATGTTTTCCATTGCAACAAAGATAGTGAGCTATAATTTAGAAAGCTTTTCGCAGTGTTGCAGAAAACTTCATTTCGGTTACATCATTCCTCAATGATGTTACATAATTTTTTGTTTATCGTACATTTCCCTGTTTCAAGGGGTAAAATAGGTGTTTTTACCGTATTCGGGAATAGTTTGGTAAATGGTTTGATGAATGGAATCCGGTAAGGCCGGAGCCTTACCGGATTTCCTGTCTTCACACTTTATTCAGCCGGATTTTCTTCTCCTTCTGTTTCATATGCATTCTTCCAGTCGTCACCGCTGAAATCTTCACTGATATCTTTTCCGGCAATACCATCGCATACACCTTTATAGGCATGTTTGCGACCATAGTTTGCATCGAAGAGATTGGGTGCATCGTCTGATAACCAATATTCATGTTCTTTCTTACTGTCGGTTAGCGTCCAGATAGTGATGCCTGATTGCTGAGCTGTTGGGATGTTCTCCTTGTAAGATTCAAAGATCATTTGATAAACGTCAGCCTGTGTGGCCAATTGGCTGGCGTCAGGAGTGGCGGTGCCTACTTGTACGTCCAGTTCCGTTACGCGGATTAACTTGCCGGTTGTTGCCATAGTCCGAAACATAGCGTCTATCTGGTCTCTTGTGATGCTGGTTGATACGTGCATCTGGGTACCGATGCCGTCTACGATAGGTTGTCCTGTGGCATTGTTTTCATCGATGTATTTCACGAATTCAACTAAAGCCGCCAGCTTGCTGGGGTTGCTTTCCAGATTGTAATCGTTTACATACAGCCTGGTTCCTGTAGTACAGTACTTGCGGGCATATTCAAATGCTTTTGCTGCATACTCTTTGCCAATGTAGTAACCCCAGTAGAAATGTCCGTTACCGGCTTCATTACTCCAATTCAGGGTTAAACCACTTTCTTCATTTTCTACAGGTGCGGTATCTCCATCCATGAAGGTATTATCGAATCCACGCCATTTGCTGTTATCTCCGATAGGTTCGTTGATAACATCCCATTCGGTGACGCGTTCCATTCCGGGATGTTGAGCCATATCCTTAATCCAAGCTTCCATAGCAGAGAGCAAAGCAGCTTTCTTTTCTTCTGCTGATTTAGGAATATAAGTGATGGAAGTTCCACGGGTTAGGGCACGTGTAGTTGTTTTCTTTACACCAAATTTAATATTGTCTAAGTAGAAAGTGGCAGCGTTCTTGCCAAAGTTTATAAGGATACGGTTTATGCCTTCTTTGGAGCATGTATATTCGTGCTCACATAGTACCCATTCGTTGCTTAAAGGGATATTATGATATCCTTCACCGGAAAAGTCATTGCTGTTTTGAGTAGCAAACTGCACACCGGCTCCTTCCAGAGATGTTTTGGCATAGAACTGGATGACATAGGTTTCACCTACTTTCAATGGATCATCGAAAGTATAGGCAAACTGGGCCACATAGTAGTCACTTCCGTCTGCGGGGTTGGTTAACACAACGCAATAGTCGCTGTTGTAGCCTTCTCCGCTTGCCGATACCGAGGTGGTCGAACCGTTTCCCCAGCTACCCCAACTACCTTTTGTACCACCTTCAAAGTCACTGTTGTCACCGGACAGGACATTGGTCATCGGGTCTTCTACTTTAAGACCGAACTGAATATCATCGATGTAATATGTAGCACCTACCTTTCCGAAGTTTAATATGATGCGGTTTACATCTTCAAGATCAGTGGTGAATTCATATTCAAAGTCATTCCAGTCGGTACCGATATTAAAATCGTTGTATCCGCCTTGGCTACCGTAAGTTGTTCCGTTCTGGTATTGGAATTGTAGATGTCCGGCACCTGAAGTGGATTTAGCCTTGAATTTAATCATATATGTTTTACCGGCTTGCAGAAAATCATCGAAAGTATAGGCACATTGCGCTTCCCAGGCATTTCCGTCTCCTTTGTTTTTCAATACCATGCAGGCGGTGCCGTCCGAACCCGCACCTGCTTCAACGGTTTGGCTGTCTTTATTGCTTCCCCAGCTTCCCCAGCCTCCGGTAGTTCCGCCGTTAAAGTCCGTTGCGTCACCGCTGAGTATGTTGGCGACACCTCCGCTGCTTTCCACCTTCATGGTGGGAGCAATGAGCGACTTCAGATAATTCTGATTCTGCTGGGTATGCCATAGGAAGTTATGTCCATAGATTTTTATATCGGTGGGTACAGCTTGCAGAAATGCATCTATAGTAGTGAAGTCAAGGCTACCGTCAGACTTCACTACAGCCTGGTGTTTCATTGCATTGCCGGTCGTAAACATCTGGAAGTTCTCGTCAGCTACTTGTTTGTATTGCGCGTCGCTGATATATTGGTCGGCGCCCAATCCCAGACCGATGATCATATTCGGCGTATATTGCTGTGCATACGCTTTTATATAATCATAGTTCGCTAATTTTTCCTTCAGTGCGAGGGGAATATCTGAAATCGTGATGCTTTTATCAGACTCCTTCCACTCCATTATCTGGTCGTCGCAACTGCCAAGAGTCAGTGTACAGGCCATTATCGGAAGAATGATTCTATTTAGTTTCATTTTCTGTATTCTTTAAATGTTCTTACTATGTTTATTCTGCGGTCTCTTCATCTTCTGGATAATCAGAGATTACTACACTTTTGCAAGGCACTACGCGCCAGTTGTCAATGTAGATTTCCGGTCCGGTGAATGGGGCTGAAGTAACCTCTACATCCAGATAAGAGAAGTCCGTATTCACAAATCCCATACCGAAATTGCGGTAAGTAGCGGCGTTACGGTCGTCGATTACAGTCTGGAATGTAGGCTGAGTCGCTTCTTTATCCGCGATGAGAGTTGCGTATTTATTGAATTGGCTGAAAGGAATAGTAACCGTTTGCCAGCCTTCGGTAGAGAAGGGGACAATACCTTCGCTGGTGATCCAGGGCACATAGAAAGCTACCACATTATTAGCGCCATCGTCATCAGAACCTATGCCTGCATAGTTGAAGTTATTGATTAAACAGATCTGAATATGTCCTGTACCCGACCATGGGTTTGCAACGTAAATGTCGAACTGCAATGCCACTTCCGTGAGCGGAGTAGTAGCGGGGATATATTTAGTCATGCGGGTCCAGTCATCCAGTTCGTCATCATTACCGGCAGTCCAGCATTCGGATGCACGCGGCTTTCCTGAACTGATACCGGCAGTGAGCAGACGCTTTGGAACAATCGGAAGGCACTTGCCGCGTCCGGAACCGGCGGGATCATCTGCTAGGTCGTCTGTATTAGTCATAGAACCCGTTTCGCTCCAACTCCAGGAACCTTGCGTTCCGTTTCCGTCGAAATCCAGAATCATGCAGGAACTATAATTGAAATAAGACGGAGATTGTGCTTGTCCGTTGGCTCCTTCTGAGAGAATATAACCACCTTCTGTAACACCACTCGGCATTGTAAATGAATACCAGTCGCCATCTTCAGAGTTGGTGATGTCGGTGACTTCTATGCCTCCGGGGAGGGTAACTTTAGTGGTTTCGTCAAGACCTGTACCATAAACGGTGACTGTTTCTTTAGCTTTGGGCAATGTGTTGCTTATGCTGGTAACAGTAGGAGATGCTGCGCGTATTATGAAATCATAAGTTGTTTGGGTCTTATCTTTCACAAACAGAATAACATCGCGGTCTTCGGGCTCGGCATCTACAACAGGAGTATTGCTGTTTATCTGGATGAGCATGGACTTATCCGTCACATAGGCACGGTTGAAATAAGTTTCATATCCATTGATATAGACTTTCTTCATGCCATATAATCCACTACCTTCCACACGGATCAGTTGACCGAGGCGTGCAAAAGTAACCGGCCGGTCGGGTACGGAAGATTCATAATCTTCCAGATAGATCTGGTCAATAACTATCTTGACGTCTTGATACTTGTCATCAAAGTATTCATCATCATCGTTGCATGAGATGAAACCTGCCGACAGAAATGCCAGGCATAGTAGCCAGGTATATTTTAAACTTTTCATATCTTCTTTCCTTTGTTAATTTTAAAACAAATCAGTAACAGTAACTTCGCGTTCACCGAATTCGTAGGCCACAGGGGCATTGTTCAATTCTGGGTTACGTCCACGGTCAACATCGGAGATCGGTAACGTAAGGTTGTTTACAGTGGCGGTAGCCACGCCGGTTCCGTCGCTGCTCTTGGCATACTGGCATGCTTCGGATTCATCCCATTCATAACCGGCATTGCGCTCCTGATTATTGAGATAGTTCACTACTTCCTGTTGTTGGTAGTAAGAACGGCGTAACAAGTCGTACCAATACAGTCCTTCAAGGGCAAACTCTATGCGGCGTTCATACCGCAGGTTCTCGTAAGTAATAGATTTCAATTCCGGCATTCCGGCACGTATACGCACTTTATTGAAATAATCGAGAGCAGTCTCGTCAGTTGTACTGGTATTGTTTCCGAGGATTGCTTCGGCAAGATTCAGGTAAACTTCGGCAAGGCGCATCATGTACGTATTTACACCGCTGCTTTGCTGATAACTTTGTCCGTTGTCGTCGATTTTACCGATCACATGCTTCTTGATGTTACATTTATTGTCATATCCTGATTCAGTTACATTATAAGTATAACCGCCATTCTTGGAGTTAAGCTCTGAATAGTATTCACCTACGGTACAGATTGTATTATGGCGACGGATGCGGTCTTGCGGATCATACTCGCGTACAAGGTCGTAAGATGCGTAAGTGGCATTACCCCAGTTGGTTTCCCCCACCATTGTAGACCAGGCAAAGAATGCCTGCATGGCGTTGTTGCATCCCCAGCCTATGGCATCGGTACTACCGGTGAGCCATTGCAACTGGAACAGAGACTCGCTGTTGTTGTTGGCTGTCTGGTAAGCAAAAAGATCTCCATAATTGTCCAGCAAAGAGTAGGGACCTTCGATAGCCTTTAGTGCGGCTTGGCGGGCAAGATCCAGATAATAGGTATTGCGGGTGCCGCGGTTAAAGTCGGTGGCAATGTTGCTTCCGTTATACTGTCCGTCGGTAGTCAGTCCTGCCATAGAGAGATAGAGGCGTGACAATATGCCGTAAGCACTATGCTTGGTGACACGTCCTTTATCACCTGCGGTAGTAGAAAGGTTGGCTGCTGCGTATTCAAGGTCGCGGATTGCGAATTCAATCACATCTACGCCACGATGCGCGGGAGCGACTGAGTTGTTCACCTTTTCAGCTGTATTCTCGTAGATGATTCCCTTGCCCCACAGAGAACCGATGTACCAATAGGCAAGTCCGCGCATAAAGCGGGCTTCGCCGTAAGCCTGTCTTTTGGCGGCTTCGGTTACTTTAGGACCGGAGTAATCCTTGATATTATTAATGGCATAGTTGGATTGGGCCACTACCGAGTATAACGATCCCCATGCTTCTTCAAGGCCTTCGCTCAGTGCTGTTTCAGTGAAATTGGTATAAGGATAGATATAAGGTGACCAACGGGCTGTGATGTTGTTGGCGCGTCCGTCTCCCATTCCATAATAGAATTTGTCATTGAAACTGTTCCACACATAGTTGTAAAGTGGGGCAGTAGCTGCTTCAACGGCTTTATCGCTGTCAAAGAAAGTCTCTTGGTTGGCGTTTGTGGTATTGGTTTGTTCCAGGAAATCATCACAAGAACCGAGAACCAGTGTGCCTGCCATTGCTGCTATGATCAATATCTTATTTTTCATTGTATAGTTCATTTTAAAAGATTAGAAGGATACATTTAATCCGAATGTGTAGATGCGGGGCGAAGGATAACGTCCGTAATCTACGCCGGTCATCAATGCGTCACCATACATGGCGCCTACTTCAGGGTCCATGCCTTTGTATTTACTCCAGGTATATACGTTCTGTATATTGGCATAGATTCTCACATTGTTGAGGTGCGCTTTGTTTATCCACTTTTTTGGGAAGGTATAGCCGATAGAGATATTTTGCAAACGGATGTAAGAGGCATCTTCTATCAGCAGGTCACTTATGCGTGAGTAGTTATTGTTGGCATCGGATGCTTGCAGGGCTGGCAGTATGGCAGAGCCTCCCACTACATGCAGGTTACGGTAATCATCGGACGGACCATTGGGATCGATTAAATCGACAACGGCATAGTTTAATGATGATCTTAGGATATTGGCATTGGAACGAGGATCTTCAATGCGGTAACGGGTCAGGTTTAGAGCCTTGTTTCCGTAAGAACCGGAGAAGAATACCGTCAGGTCGAAGCCTTTATAAGAGAACGTATTACCGATACCATAAGTGAACTTAGGTTCGGGATTGCCGATGAAGGTACAGTCTTCGTTGTTGATTTTGCCGTCACCGTTTCTGTCTTCGAAGATATAGTCGCCAACCCAAGTGCTGTTCTTAGCAATGGTATTACCTTCGGGTATTGCCACTTGCTTCACGTTGCCTTGATCGTCTTTGTAATAGAAATCAGTAGGTTCGTTGAAGCGGCCGATTACTTTGTATCCCCAGAATTGTCCAATAGGTTGTCCTACGGTGGTCTTCGTTACGATGAAGTTGGTGGAACCGGGTTGATAAGTCTTCTCAATGGAAGAATTGTCTGTGTCAAGCTCTACGACCTTATTGCGGTTCAGTGAGAAGACAAGATTCGAAGTCCACTGGAAATCTTTGTTTGTAATGTTGGTGGTATTCAGGGTTAATTCGATACCCTTATTTTCCAATGAACCTACGTTACCCCACGGATTGGATGCTGCACCCTGACCGCTTGATCCCAGGTAAGCCGGCAATGGAAGTTGGAGAAGAAGGTTTTTGGTTTTCTTGTAGTAAATATCGGCTATAAACTCGATGCGGTTCTGAAATAAGCCAAGGTCGACACCGATATTATAAGAATAGGTGGTTTCCCAAGTCAGATCCGGATTGGCGGTATTTCCCGTCAGTACTCCTGTTCCCCAAGGCGTGGTTTTATAAGAAAGAAGTGACATATAAGCATAATCGCTGACGTTCTGGTTACCGGTGGCACCCCAACCTGCACGGAGTTTCAGGTTGTTGATAACCTCATTATTACGCAGGAATGATTCTTGGGAAGCACGCCATGCCAGAGCCACAGATGGGAACCAGCCCCATTTATTGCCTTTTGCAAATTTGGAAGAACCGTCACGGCGGATAGTAGCCGTTAAAAGGTAACGTTCGTCGTACGAATAGAATGCACGTCCGAAAGCGGATGCCAGTGAATTGACGAAGCGTGAACCGGTAGTGGTGGATGAGGTCACATCACCTGCACTCAAGTCGGGAGTCGTATTCGTAAGGAAGCCTGTGGCTGTTCCTACCTGAGTTTCATAATTATAATGAGACATTTCCTGGCCGACCATGATGTTGATAGCATGCTTTTGAGCTATCTGCGTATTGTAAGTCAGGATATTGCGCCATGACCAGTATTTGGTATTTGTTTTAGTCCACTTGGAAGTACGGGTGTCGCTGGTCTTGATGCCAAACTGATAATCGGGTTGATAATAATAGTAATTATTGAAATTATAGTCGGTTGAGAGTTCCGTTTTCAAAGTGAGTCCTTTTAATAAGGTAGCTTCCAGGTACGTGTTAAAACGGAAGTTCATTTTACGGTTGTTGTTGGTGCGGATAGAAGCCAAACCTACCGGATTTTCGGGCATCCATACGTCTTCCGGACCATCAAAGCTTCCGTCGGTAGAAGTAACGGCAACGGTGGGTTGTTGGAGTAATGCGCTTATGATGGTATTGTTATCAGTTCCCACACTCTGTTTAGACTCGGCAAATGAGAAGTTGATGCCACCACGTAACCATGATTTAATCTGGCTGTCGACATTGGCACGCAATGAAAGACGGCGGAAGCTGGAACCCAGTGCAATACCGTTCTGGTCAAGGAAACCGCCACTGAAAGCATAAGTTGTCTTATCATTACCACCGCTTACAGAAAGGTTGTGGCTCGTCATTAATGCTTTGCGGAATAATTCATCCTGCCAGTTGGTTCCTTCTCCAAGTAAGTCGGGACGAACGAAGCTGCTGCTTTGATCGACAAGTCCCAATGCTGCACGACTATTGTGATGAGTTGCATACTCACTCAGGTTCAGCATGTCGAGTTGCGTGGGCATTTCCTGCCATCCCACATAACCGTCATAAGTAACTGTAGCTGTACCTGCCTGCCCTCGTTTGGTAGTGATCATGATAACACCATTAGATGCGCGCGAACCATAGATGGCAGTTGCCGAAGCATCTTTCAACACGTCCATAGATACAATGTCCGAGGGATTAATACTTGATAGCGGGTTACTGTTTTCATCATCTGTGGCAGAATCCACTACTACGCCGTCAATGACGAAGATAGGCTGGTTAGTGGCATTCAAGGAGTTGACACCACGGATACGGATAGAGGTGGATGCGCCCGGTGTACCGGAGTTTGCCTGAATCTGCACACCGGCAGCACGGCCTTGCAACACCTGATCGATAGAAGTCGGAACCGACTTCTTGATGGCCTGGTCATTTACCGATACCACCGAACCCGTCAGGTCCGAACGTTTCATCTGTCCGTAACCCACTACAACGACTTCGTCCAGCATCTCAGTATCTTCCTTCATCGTCACATTGATTTGTGTCTTCCCGGCTACAGGAATTTCTTGTGTCTTGTAGCCCACAAATGAAATTACGATGGTACTGTTGGATGGAACATTCAGTGTAAAGTTACCGTCGATGTCGGTAATAATACCGTTGCTGGTGCCTTTCTGCACTACGCTCGCACCGATAACCGATTCTCCTGTGGCGTCCTTCACCACACCTTTCACAGTGATATTCTGTGAAAATGCCCATAGAGGTATCAGGCATAATAAGAATAGAAGCCCCAAAGGCTTAAAACAATAATTTGTGCATTTCATACTGAAATTAATTTAGTTGGATAACAATAATATTCTCTTTCTTTATTAAAGATGTGAAGACATGTTTTTCATTTTCAAGTTTCCATATTTGTATTCAATTAGATTAAGTGATTAAACATTCCTTTTCGTTTGTGACAAAGGTATTCTATAATATGAAGAAGTAGGCATTTTATTGTAGCCTGTGTTACATTTAAATGTAACATGACTTTTCCCTGTGTTACAAAATCATTTGCTGGTGTTACGTTCAGGCTTAATTTGCACCCGAAAGATAAAGAATTAAATGATAAATCCCATATGCCTTTCACCTATATCCTTTATTCTTTTCATGCACATCAATAAAAGGGGGGATACAAAAGGTGGCATTTTTTGCAATATGCGGAAGAGATAAAGAGCATATATGCAATGGCTTCCCTGCCCATTTCGAAAGTTTTTCTTATCTTTGCTTGCCTTTAAGTATAAAATGCCATGAAAACAGCTCTTAATAAAGTCCTCCTTATAGTTTTATTGCTGTGTTTGACTGTCCTGCCCTTGGCGGCACAAACCGGTAAGTTCTATTCTACTAATAACGAATTGTCCAGCAGTCTTGTCAATCAGATCTTTCAGGATAAGCGCGGATTTATCTGGATAGCTACTGAGTACGGACTGAACCGCTTCGACGGACTTCGCTTTTCTAACTATAAACATGTGTCCGGCGACTCCACCTCCATCAAAAACAATTATGTGCGCACGCTTTTTGAAGACAGTCGGCAGAATTTGCTGGTAGGTTGCATTGACGGGTTGATGAAGTATGATTCGGAAACGGATACTTTCCGGGAGATTCCGATGATACGCGCGGGCAAGCGGGTTTTTCCACACATCACGCAGATGCAAAAATTGCATAATGGTGAGATTTGGGTGGTAACTACCGGACAGGGCATTTTCCGCTTGGACGAAGAAAAGCAGCAGGCGGAGTCCATTGACGCCATCATGAGGCAAGTGAATTATAACTTCCAGTCGAATTTATACGAAGATTCTGATTATAATATCTGGATTGGTACGGAAGGGCATGGGCTGATTTGCTATCTGCCCGCTACGCAGGAAGTTCGTGTGTTCAGATATCCGGTGATTAATGATAACTATGTGTCGGCTATCGGTGAAGATAAGTACGGGAATCTGTTCATCGGCACTCAAAAGCATGGCTTGTCCCGTTATGATCGTAAGCAGAACCGCTTTATTCCTGTACCCTATACGGGTAGCGAGGAGTTGTCCATCTATTGTCTGACGCTGGTGGACGACCGTCTGCTGATAGGCACCGACGGCCAGGGACTGAAGACTTACAACCGGATGACCGGGAAGATAGAGGATTATAGTATCAATTCCGCGCCGCTGGATTTTTCGGAAGGAAAGATACACGCTATCATGGAAGACCGGGACAAGAATCTGTGGGTGGGGTTGTTTCAGAAAGGTATTGTGCTGATGCCGAAGCAGGAGAATCCGTTTGAGTATTATGGCAATAAGTCCATTTATTATAATCCCATCGGACAAGGATGTGTAATGTCCATCTATCAGGACAGTAATCGTCACCTGTGGGTAGGGGCGGACAATGAAGGAATATTTGAACTGGATGCGGAAGGAAAGAGGCTGCGCCATTATCAGCCAGGCAATAACCCGCGTTCGATGGCTAATACTATTATGTGTATGTACGAGGATACGGACGGAGATTTCTGGCTCGGCACGTACACCCGGGGACTGGCAAAACTAAACCGGAGAACCGGTGAGTGTGAATATCCGTTGCCGGTTGACAATGAGAAGATTTTCTCGATTACGGAAGACAGGCATAAGAACCTTTATATCGCTACTTTCGGTTCGGGTTTCTACCGCTATAATCTGGTGACGAAGGAGTTGAAGCATTATGAGTCATCTAAAGATGAGTCGGGCGACCTGACCCGGAATGAACTGGCAAATGACTGGGTGAACTACATCTTTTGTGATAGTGAGGGAATGATCTGGCTGGGGCATTATAAGGGTATCAGTTGTTTCAATCCGGTGAATGAGAGTTTCATTAACTACCGTAATGTGAATACTCTGATTGAAGACCGGGTGGGATATGTCTTGCAGGAAGACCATGCCGGGAATATTTGGGCAGGTACGACGGACGGACTCTATCGCTTCAACAAGAAGACCGAAGAACTGACCTGCTTTACGGTGGAGGATGGTTTGCCTAATAATGTAATCTGTGGAATTTGCGAGGATGAGGAACATAATATGTGGATCAGTACCTATATGGGTATCTGTAAGTATAATGTTGAAAACAACCGTTACATCAATTATTATGCGGGCGACGGATTGCAGGGGAATGAGTTCACGCACGGTGCATTCTATAAAGACCAGGCAGGAAAAGTTTATTTCGGTGGTATAAACGGTATTACCTATTTCCAACCTTTATCCATAGGGAGTGTGCTGAAAGATACCAAGGTATGGATTACGGACTTCTTTATCTTTAACCAGCCTGTGCGGAAAAATACGCGTTCGGGAAGACATACCGTTATCTATACGTCTGTGATGGATGCGAATATGTTTCAACTGGCTCATTACGATAATACGTTCAGTATCATCTTCTCCACATTGCAGTATAACAATCCGGAGCAGATATCCTATCAGTACAAGATTGAAGAACTGAGTAACCAGTGGCTCAGCACCGAGCCGGGGGTGAACAGGGTGACTTACAATAATCTTCCGCCGGGCAAATATACTTTCCATGTGCGGGCACTGAGCCACGGCAATCTTTCGGAGATACGTACGGTTAAGATTCTGATAACTCCGCCCTGGTATGAAATGTGGTGGGCATATTGCATTTATGTTTTTCTGCTCGGCTTGCTCGTATTGGGTATTGTGAACTATATCCTGTCGCGTATGCGCCACCGTCGTGAAATCATGAAGCGCGAACATGCCGAACAACTGAATGAGGCAAAGCTACAGTTCTTTATCAACATCTCGCATGAAATACGTACTCCGATGACGCTGATCATTAATCCTCTGGAGAAGTTGTTGGCTGAAAAGAAGGGAGGGGAAGTGCAAAAGACTTATCTGATGATTTACCGGAATGCACAACGTATTCTCCGTCTGATAAATCAGCTGATGGACATCCGTAAACTGGATAAGGGACAGATGTTCATGAAGTTCAGGGAAACGGACATGGTTGGTTTCATTGACGATGTGATGCTTACTTTCGGCTATATGGCGCAGAAGAAGAAGATACGTTTCAGTTTCGAACACGCTATGCCGCAGTTGAAGGTATGGGTGGATATGAATAACTTCGACAAGATATTGATGAATATCTTCTCCAATGCCTTCAAGTACACACCGGAGCAGGGTGAGATTACGGTTACGCTTTCTACCGGGCGCGATGCCACCCGTCGCGATCCTCTGAAGGAATACTTTGAAATAACGGTCACGGATAGTGGTATCGGACTCGACCGGGAGAAGATAGAACGTATATTTGAGCGTTTCTATCAGATAGATAATGATGTGACGAAATCGAATTTCGGTACGGGTATCGGCTTGCATTTGTCCCGTTCGTTGGTGGAGCTGCATCATGGCATTATCTTGGCAGAGAACCGTGAGGATGCTCCGGGCAGTCGTTTTGTCATTCGTATTCCTTTGGGTTCAGCCCATCTGCGTACGGATGAATTGGAAGATGTGGAAGCAATCATTACTCCTCATGCTATGTTGGTTAAACCGGAGAAGACAGATTTGGAGGGAGCCTTTGAAGAAGAAGAGGACGAAGAAAGCAAGAAGGCAGCTAAGGCAAAAAATCGCATGCGCATATTGATAGTGGAAGATGAGGAGGAGATCCTTTCTTATCTGAAAGAAGAATTGGAAGGGGACTATCGGATAATGACCCGGAAGAATGGTAGGGAGGCTTATGATGCTATCCTTGCAGATACTCCTGACCTGGTGATCAGCGATATCATGATGCCGGAAATGGATGGTTTGTCACTTTGCCGGAAGATTAAGCAGAATACAAATGTCAATCATGTGCCTGTAATCTTGTTAACGGCTAAATCGAAGCCCGAGGATACTATGGAAGGTATGGCAACCGGTGCGGATGCTTATATGGTGAAGCCTTTCAATACGGAACTTCTGAAGAGTACGATTGCCAATCTGATTGCTAACCGTAAACTGCTGAAGAGCAAGTTCAGCGGTGCGCAGCAGCAGGAAGATAAGGTGCAGAAGCTGAGCATGAAATCAGCAGATGAGATATTGATGAGTAAGATAATGAAGGTGATCAATGAGAATCTGTCCAATCCGGATCTCAATGTGGAGATGTTGGCGGCGAATGTCGGCTTAAGTCGTGTCCATGTGCACCGGAAACTGAAAGAACTGACAAATCTTTCGGCACGCGACTTTATTAAGAATATCCGCTTACAGCAGGCTGCTGCCTTGTTGAAAGAGAAGAAACTGACAGTATCCGAAGTAGCGTATGCTACGGGCTACACGAATTTGTCGCATTTCTCCAGTTCTTTCAAGGAAGTGCATGGCATGTCGCCTAAGGAGTATATGTTGGCACATCAGGGGGGAGTTAATGAAGAATGATGAATGAAGAATTAATCCCCCTTTCCTTTCCAGATAGCGAGTACTTTCCTTCGTATCAGAAGAATATTCAAGGCAGATACTGCTATAAATAAGATGCTTCCAGCCAAAATACAGGGTAGGAGAGACCCGGTTTCCAATTGTGGAATGAGAGTTTGCAAGACGCCTGTATAGTAAGATCTTAACCAGGCCACACCGCCTATGGCAAGGATCAGTACCAGCAAATTCAATCCTACGGTCAATACGTGATAAGGTAATGCGACTTTAGAAGGACTGTAACCTATTAATAACAGGTTCTCCAACTTTGCCGTATTCTTTTGAAGCAGTAGGAATACGCTTAACATCAGGATATAGAAGGAGAGAATACTGATAAACAGTCCCACGCCGGAAACAATACCTGTGATAAGGCGGAGGAAATAGGTGGTCTTTCCGGCATCCAGATTGTCTCCTTCGGTCTCATAGTTCTTCTGTTGAAAATAGTCGGTGATGGCTGTGTCTGTAGGATTCTTTACTTCTACGATCAGGCGGGAAGGCTGTGCTTCTTTTTCGGATGCGAAAGCTTGATTGGCCCATTCCATAAACGATTGTGGAACAAGGATAGTGTTCAGGCGGTTGGAGAAACCGACGATATTTCCTTTGTATTGCTCTACACGTCCGTTGCCACGCATCACAATGTCCATTTGTATCAGTCCCATTACGCCTTCCGACAACTTCGGCAGGTTGCGGCTCTGTGCAAAACCAAAGTTATAAAGGTTCAGATAGTTGCGGGGAATGATAATAGGTATGGTTTGTGTACCTTCGTCAAAGTGCCATTTGTCCAGGCTGACATCTACAAACTCATCGGGAACAGATTCAAAAAACATATCCGTAGAGATACGGATACCGGCTTGCTCCATTCCCAGTCCTGCTGATACTTTGAAAAGGGTAGGTGTAAAAGCGCCTACACTGCGTGTGAAAGGTTGTGCTTCCAGTTCCTTAATTTCGTCCTTGGAGAAAGTATTGCTTTGTCCGGTAATGCTGCCGAGGGTACTGATCTTTTTGGTAGCGATGATATAATCCTTCTTCATGAAACTATCTCCCTGCGTGAAGACGGGAAGGACGTCTTTATAAAATTGCACGCTCAGCAATACAATCAACATCCCAAAGATATTGGCGAGAAAAAAGCCGGTCAGTTGTCCGATGCTGATGTGTTGGCGGAGAAGTTTCCAAACAAGTCTGTTCATTGAAGTTTGATGTTATTGTTAAATGATAATTTAGGGGGCTATATAGGTTATTGGAATGCGGACTATTTGTCATCCTGAGCTTGTCGAAGGATCTCTTCCCCTACTTATATAGCGCCAGCTTTATGCTGGGAGAGTAGATCCTTCGACTACGCTCAGGATGACAGATACTACCGACTATCAGAAATCACGCCGCTAAATTATCATTTATAGTTTTAATATTTTATTATATTCTAATTCTATATGTTTTCCAATGGAAGTAACAACCACTCCCGCACCTTGCCGTTCGGCCTCTTCGGTCAGTATACGTCCCATGAGTGTGCCGTTATCATCATCCAAATGGCTGATAGGTTCATCCAGAAAAATGAAATCGAACGGTTGGCAGAGAGCACGAATAAAAGCTACGCGTTGCTGTTGCCCGAAAGATAACTTTCCAGCCTTTTCATTTACTTTGTCAGTGATACCGAGCGTTTCAAAAAGAGCAAGGATTTCTTTTTTCTTCTTATAATTAGTAAGCCGGTTCTTCAACTGTACATTTTCCAGTGCGGTCAGTTCAGGGAAGATACGTAGCTCTTGAAACAGCATGCTCAATGAATGTTTTCGTAATTCCACCCACTCATGAATGGAGAGCGAACGGATATTTCGTTCATCAAAGTTAATGATACCTTGATAGTCGCGGCGATATCCGTAGATATAGCTGCATAGAGAAGATTTACCTGTGCCCGAAGCAGCTTCAATCAGATACCGCCCTCCTTTTTGTAGCACAAGGTCTTGATGCCATACGTCGGATGAAATGGCATCCCGGTCGGCAAACACTTGGGGAAGTGTTTGCCGCAGATGAATGGTTTCCATTATTTATCGGGATTAGATGCCTGCAAACTCTTTGATGAAGTTTACAATCTGTTTCAATGCATTTACGTTTTTGTCTTTCAGTTGAATAACTATATCTGCATTATTATTGGGGTCGCCAACAGCTTCTACATAAGCTATCTTGTCAACCAAAGCAAAAGCTGTCGCATATTGTGTGCCGCCATATTCCGATAACATCTTCACAATCGGCAAAGCAAGAATTGCTTCAGCATTAATGACGAAAGCACTGTTCTTACCTTTGATGTTGGATGCAAATTCGGTATCCTTAATGGATGGATTAACAGCTTTATCTATGCCCTTGTACAACATTTCGTCATTCGTAGCATACAAACTATTGTTGCGAACTCCGAAGAACAGGTTCAATGCCTTTGATTTATATACATATTCGTTTTCTCCCAGTTTCAGGATGTCGTCTCCTCTTTTTAAGCCCAGTTCGCTTCTCTTCTCATACAATAACTGTACGGGGGCAGCACTCTTTACGCTGGCGTACATCAGGAAAGTAGGAGCGTTATTCATAGTGAAGTTTATCAGCCCCATTGCAATATCTTTCTGGAATGTGCCGAATAATTCTTTTACTTCATTAGCCTTGGCTATGGAGAAATTCTTCTGGAACTGCTCATTTTCCAGCAACATGTTATAGAACTCTTCTCCATTGATACCCATGCTGAGATACATCAGGGTGGATTTCGGGAAGTATTTCAAGAAAGTGTTTTCTATGGGGCAGGTTGCCTTCTTTTGCTTGTCGAACAAAGCTTGCAGTTCCGGGTTTTCTGTGAAGCTCTCATACTTCATGCTTACCTTACCTTTATCAAAGGAAAGGCTTCCCAACATTTTCATATCTTTCAGGTCAATGTTGTAGGGCATATCGCTTGCTTTGATCATATTGGCATAAGGACCCAGCAGGCTTGCCGGAGAGAACATAGTGCTGATATCTCCTCCCATCTTCTGCATCTTTTTGAAGACAGTAGTTGAAACAATGCTGTTTTCATTCGTCTGTTTCAGCAAAGCAGGAATATTCTCTTTGATTTTCTCAAGCTGGGTAGTGCCGCTATAATTGGTCAGCATAAGCACTGAAGGAGTATATGCTATGAGTACCTGGTTTCCCATTTGTGTGAACTGAAAACCGTCACCGCTTGCCAGAGGCTGACTGACTTTTTCTTTCTCCAATGTTTCCAGCAGTGCATGCAGGTCGTCTTCACTGCTGACTTTGGCAACGATAGTAGTAGGGAATGTTTCCGTGGTGAAGATATACAAAGGTTCCGATACATCGATTCCCGATTTCTTCGGATCTTTCATTATCATTTCCACTTGCTGGAATGTTGCAGCATTCATGCCACTCTTCAAAGCATTCGTCAGCTTTTCCTGTACTTCTTTGTTCTCCTTGTCATTGAGGCCTGCTTTGTCAGCCAATGATTTCAGGTTGATGCTGACTACCGTATGGGCATTGGCAGGAATCACATCGGTGTACTCTTGCTTCTTCTGGGAACATGCGCTGACAAGAGCTACCACTACAGCCATCAACGCCAAACGGGGAAACAAACTTTTCTTCATATAACTATTATTTAAGTGTGATTATCATTGATTTTGTAAGTTCAGAATGTGGCAGGCCACCAGAGCTGCCGTTTCTGTACGCAGTCTCGACTTTCCCAGACTAATGGGAGTAAAGCCGTTTTCTATTGCCTTTTGCACTTCTTCTTCACTGAAGTCTCCTTCCGGACCGATTAATACCAGTGCATCTTCTCCTTTGCGGAACACATCTTTCAACAGAGGCTTTTCTCCTTCGTAACAGTGAGCTATGAACTTCTGTCCTTTGAAAGGCTGCGTGATGAACTTGTTGAAATCCGTCATTTCATTCAGTTGTGGCAAACGGGCTTTAAGGGATTGTTTGATGGCTGACACCAGTATTTTACTGATACGTTCGGTCTTGATAACTTTCCGTTCCGAGAAGCGGCAGTTCAGGAAAGTCAGTTCATCGAAGCCTATTTCAGTGGCTTTTTCAGCAAACCATTCTGTGCGATCCATATTCTTGGTCGGGGCCATGGCAATGTGCAGATGTCCGTTCCATAGAGGTTCTTGATAAGTAGTCTCCAGAATGTTTACCATGCAACGCTTGTTGGTAGCAGCACTGATTTCTGCACGATAGAAATAGCCTTTGCCGTCGGTCAATGTAATCTGATCGCCAATATTGAGGCGTAGTACGCGGATGCAGTGTTGGGCTTCTTCTTCAGGAAGTTCGGCACGAGTTTGTATGTCGGGTGTATAGAATACATGCATAAGTCTATTGCTGTTCTTTTCGTTTGATAATTTCGTCCCTGATGTGGGCTGCTCGTTCGTAATTCTCGTTGGCTATGGCTTCTTGCAATGCCTTTTGTAGCATCTCCATCGTATCTCCGTGTAAGAATTCATCATCATGTGGGGAAGGGCTTTCGCCCATAGGAGCTACACTGCCAGTTTCGTTTTCTTTTCCGGTCTTGAGTTGTTCCGCTTCCAGAATCTCCTCGTAAATAAAGATGGGGGCTTTCATCCGTAAAGCCATAGCAACCGCATCGGATGTGCGGGCGTCCATACGAATGATCGCATCGTCTGCTTTCAGGTAGATATAAGAATAGAATACACCATTGTCTACCCTGTAGATAAGAGCACGCATCATATTCACTCCCAAAACTTCCAGGCACGAAGCGAAAAGGTTATGAGTCAAGGGGCGTGGCGGAACAATCCCTTTCAGGCTGATTAGCATTGCCTGCGCTTCCGCCGCACCAATGATAACCGGTAATTGGCGGGTGCCCTCCACTTCTCCCAATACCAAAGCGTAAGCTCCTGCTTGTTCCTGACTATTGGAAATGTTTAGTACTTCTAGTTCTATTTTCTTCTTTTTATCCATAATATTTTTCCGAGTGGCTGGCAGTTACCAGCCACTTGATACTTACTGCTTTTTATTTGCTGCTTCTTCCGGCCGGTGTTTGTACTTGAATACCAAGGCAAACAGAATACCGATAGCCAATGCATAGGCAGCAAAGATCAACCAAATTTGGGGCCACTCGCGGCTCACCAGTCTGCCGTCGGCATATACCGAGAAAGCATCTACTACGGCACCGCTGGCGTATCCTCCAATAATGGCGCCCAAGCCGTTGGTCATCATAAAGAATAATCCCTGGGCACTGGCGCGGATATTGGAACTGGTTTCCTGTTCAACAAACAACGAACCTGAAATGTTGAAGAAATCGAATGCCATGCCATACACAATCATGGACAGGATTAACATCCACAGTCCGGAACCCGGATCACCGAAACCGAACAATCCGAACCGGAATACCCATGCAAACATACTGATCAGCATGACCTGTTTAATTCCGAAATGTCTCAGGAAGAAAGGTATGGCGAGAATAAATAATGTTTCGGACATCTGCGAGATGGATAGCAGGATAACCGAATGCTTCACACCGAAAGACTCTGCATATTCCGGAATGCTGGCAAAACTACCTAAGAAAAGGTCGCCATACGTGTTGGTAATCTGCAACGCTGCTCCCAGCAGCATGGAGAACAAGAAGAAAATAGCCATTTTCTTTCTTTTGAATAGTACGAATGCATCCAGTCCTAAAGAAGAAATCAGCGATTTATTTCCGGTCTTGGCAGGTTTACATGCCGGCAGGGTGAAGGTGTACAGACCCAGCATTAATGCGGATGCACCACCTACATAGAGTTGGGCGCTTGAGTTCTTGAATCCGGTAAGGTCCACCGCCCACATTGCACAGATGAAACCGATAGTGCCCCATACGCGAATGGGTGGGAAATCTTTGATGAGGTCACACTTATATTGTTCAAGCGAATTGTACGAAACGGTATTAGCCAGTGATAAAGTAGGCATATATACCAACAAATTGAGCAGCATTGCCCAATACATCTGGTCATATCCCGTAGCCGTGGAAGCATAGAAAAGACAGGCAGCCCCTGCAATGTGGCAAAGTCCGTATAAGCGTTCTGCATTAAACCATTTATCAGCAATGATACCAATGATACCGGGCATAATCAGAGAGGCGATACCCATGGTTGCGAAGATTGCACCGATTTGACCTCCTTCGAAGTGGAGTTCCCTGCCCATGTAACCTCCTAATGAAATTAACCATGACCCCCATACGAAGAATTGCAGGAAGTTCATGATAATCAAACGAACTTTTATACTCATGACTTTTCTAATTTGTGTGTTTCCTTTTCACATTAAATAATAGATGCAAATATAATATTTTCGTTGATTGCATGAGCAAGTTTATGTATAAAAAAAAAGAAGGCTATCTATCCCAGACAGCCAATCTTTATTAACCTTAAATCTAATACCATGAAAAACACAGTGCAAATGTAGCGGTTTTATGTTATACAACATAGTGTTTGGGCGATTTTCTTCTTTGGTTTAACATCTTTTAGAATATAAAGGGTGTTTTTCCTCTTTATAAGGACCAAAGTACATGCACTATTTATTCTACATACAACACTAATCCTTTCAGATATTCCCCCTCGGGATGATATATACTTACCGGATGGTCGGCGGGTTGCGTCAGTTGATGCAGGATGCGGACACTGCGACCGGACATTGCAGCTGCTGTGAAGACTGCCGTGCGGAAGTTTTCTTTGCTGACTGCTTGCGAGCAGGAGAAAGTAAATAGAATACCGCCTGGTTTGATCTTCTCAAAAGCTTTTACATTCAGTTTGCGGTAACCTTGCAGGGCATTGCGCAAAGCATCGCGGTGTTTGGCAAATGCCGGCGGGTCCAGAACAATCAGATCGTATTGGTCGCCCATGCGGTCCAGATATTTGAAGGCATCTTCGGCAAAAGCAGCATGGCGGGCATCACCGGGGAAATTCAATTCTATATTCTTATTTGTGAGGTCAATTGCTTTGGCTGAACTGTCTACGGAATGTACCAGTTTGGCATTTCCACGCATACCATAAACGGAAAAGCCACCGGTATAGCAGAACATGTTTAATATGGAACGTCCATTTGCATAACGTTCCAGCAGGGATCGGTTTTCACGTTGGTCAACGAAAAAGCCGGTCTTTTGTCCTTTTAACCAGTCAATATGGAATTTCAGTCCATATTCCATAGCTACATTATCAATGCTGCCTCCTTTCAAGAAACCGTTTTCAGGGTAAAGATCAGCCTTGAAGGGAAGAGTCGTTTCTGATTTATAGTAGATATTCTCTATTTTATCACCCATCACTTCACTGAGAGCATTGGCTATTTCCATGCGGTCGAGATGCATACCGGCAGAGTGTGCCTGCATCACGGCGGTGCGGGCATAAATATCAATGATTAGTCCGGGGAGGTTATCCCCTTCTCCATGTACCAGTCTGTAAGTATTATTAGTTGGATTCTCTGCAATACCAATGCTGCGGCGCATCTCATAAGCAATACTGAGTTTGCGTTTCCAGAAATCGGAATCGATAGCCTCATCCTGATGGAAAGAGAGTACGCGTACAGCAATGCTGCCAATCTGGAAATGCCCTTTGGCAATGAATTCCTTCTTGGAAGTATAAATTTCTACTACCTCGCCCTCTTCGGGTTCACCGTCGAAATGAGCGATAGCACCCGAAAACACCCAGGGATGAAAACGTTTTAATGACTCTTCTTTGCCGGATTTGAGATATACTTTGTACATGCTGTTAGTGGTTAGCGGTTATGGGTTAGTTATTAATGATTCCTGATTGGTGAGTGGTTCATCCGGTGCTAATTCATAGTCACCGCTGATCTTTAATTCTTGCAGCCGGTTATAGATGTTGAGGCATGCCCATGCATCGGTAGCTGCATACTGTTTCTGAGGTTCGGTCAGGTGTTCGGCTTCCCAGTTGGAAAGACGCTGCGATTTGGAAATCTTTTCACCAAACAGGATACCATAGATTTTCTGCAGGCTCTTGTCCTGTATGCCGAACATACGGACATATTCTTGCAATTCGATGCAGGCGCGTTGTTCAAAGGGAGCACGTTTGTGCAGCATCATAAAGTCGTCCCGCAGCGAGAGTCCGACTTTGGTGACCGATGGGCTTTCCAGCAATGAAATAATCGGAAGCGTCAGGCCGGTCAGGTTCAGGCGGAAGAGGAAGCAATCTTTTTCAGAGGATACCTGTAGCAGTGCCACCTTGTGTGATTGCCCTTTGGTGAACGACGGGCGGGTTTCGCTGTCAATTCCCAGCAAAGGATATTGCTTCAGGTAAGTAACTGCCTTTTCTGCTTCCCAGGGAGTTTGTACCAGATGTATTTGTCCTGGAAAGAGAACTTTAGGCATCTCTTTGATAGCTTCCTTATTGATTGTTTTTTTAATAACCATAATTTAAGTCTTTATTCGTGATGGTGATGTCCGTGGCAATGGCAATCATCATCGTCGCAATCATCATCTTCCGGTTCATCTTCTTCGGATTGGCGGTATTTCACGTCGTGTAGTGCACGAAGTGTGTTTACCAAGGTTTGTCCCCAGTACTCTTTGAATTGCTCCTGGCAGATGGCGAGGGAGTCGTTCATCGTTTCATTCAATCCCAGTTGGAAGACGAAAATGAAATCTTTGATGGCCTGGTAAATATCCGCCAGGTCTTCGGAAATATTCTTCTTGATGGGTTGGTCGCTATAAACCATATCCTGTATGAATACATCCAGATAGTCATCTTTTTCGGCAAGAATACCGGCAAGGTTGATGCGAAGCACTTCATACGTTTCCTCCGTCACATAGCTTTCGGGGGCTTCATCGCCTATTATTTCCGTTTCGGGCAGCATGGCAGCCTTGAGGTAGAGTAGCGGAAGTATCTTTAATGAGGTATCGACAAATGTATCACGGCTCATCGTCTCCGCCTGTTCCAGGAATTTACAGAACTCGGCAGCTACGGTGACGAACTCCACCACATTGCGGTCGAATATCACTTGGCTTTCTTTTTTCATAATCTACTTGATTTTGAAACGCAAAGATAGTGCAAACCGAGTGCAGTAGCAAATTTATTTGCATTTTACTGAAATGAAGTTTCATTTATTATTACGTGATATTCCGTTCCCCGGTTTCTTCTCCGGCTGCTGATTCCGAGTTTGCGGAGCGCGCGCCCGAAGTGTGCTACTTTGTTGATGGATAGCCGGTCTTTAGTTCTTTTTTGGAGGAAGGAAATGATTTCCATAGGTGTCATCCATGCTCCTTCTTCTTCCTCCTGTGCCGCGCGGAAATGACAGAGGAAGAGCTGCTCCAACGGGGTGGGTTGTTCAAACTCTTGATTGGTTTGTTTCAGGATGTCTTCATCGGTATCGTCCAGCCAGTAACGTTCTCCTTTTGATATGGCATTCATGGCTTGGGCGTAGAGCTGCCGGTAGTTAATGGAGACATTTGTACGGATAGGTCCGGTTACTTCGATACAGATGAAGCGGCGGCTTCCCGATGGGTCGGTCAGTAAATCCTTTTGATTGCTGGTGCCTATGAAGGAGGCGTAGCGGCGTATTTCCTGAATGGCGGTTCCGTAAGGCTTCCGCAGGTTGGCTACGGGTTTTTGCAACAGATGTTTCAGAAAGCCTTGCTGGCTGACGCTGATCTGGTCGAACTCGTCGATGTTGATCAGAAAGAAGCGCCCCAGGCTTCGTTCGGCATCCTGTTTGCTCTTGAAGTCGATGCTGTCTGTATAGCCGAAGCGTAGCTCCGGTGGTAAAAGGATGCGGCAAAACGTGGATTTCCGATATCCTTGGGCGCCTACCAGTAGGGGCGATGTACTGTTGCCGTGCTGCCGGTCAAGTCCCCGCCAATGAGCCGTCATGCTGAGAAACCAGCGGTAGAACAATTCCCTCCAATGCGGATTTTCGCAGGGAACGAGGTCGGCCAGGGCGCGGATGCGGTCTTTTCCGTCCCAGCGTCCGGTGTCGTTGAGGTATTCTTCTACGGGGTTGTAGAGGGGGATATAGTCGGAAGTAAGGTAGCGTGCTACGTCGCGGTCCCATACGCGGATACCTTCTTTCAGGGCATTGAGCGCTATGCTGCTTCGTATCCGTTGGTCGGCGGGGCGGAATTGGAAGTGTATGGAGTCGCGCTGGCGGTATTCCAGTTCGCTCAACACGGTATTATAGCGGAATTCGTAGCGGCGGTTCATGAATTCTTCCAGACGGAAGGCTGTTTCCTGTTCGGCGGTCATGCTGTTTCGGGTGCCGAAACCTTTGCATTCACGGTAAAGATTATGTATGGCGGCACGTATTACGGACTCGTCTGCTTCACGATAGTAATGCATCAGGGTTTGCCGGACTACCTCTTCTTCGGGAATACCTGCTTTGTAACAGTGCTCGGCAAGCCGTGTCAATAATGGGCGCAGGTCGTCACCCCGTTTCCAGTTTGTCAGTCCGTCGAAAGCACGGTCGAGTGCCGCTTCGAAGAGCATGGCGAAGGTGTCCGATGAATTGTAGCCGGGCTGCATGCGCAATAGCGGATTGGTTTCCGCCTGCTTCTGTTCCTTGAAAGTGGTTTCACTGGGCATGGCGAAGGGTTGTTCCAGGCAGAAGGGGATAGCAGCCGGATTATAATAAGGTTGCTCATCCAGTGTCATGCGGCAACTCTGGTTGAGCGACGGTTCTTTTAGGGTGATGGAGTAGGGCAGCAGGGGTTGGTAACAATTTACGGCAAGGCGGTAGGCGTGGGCATGAAACAGGGCCATTTCACTTTCATGTTTAGGGAATGAGCCGTCGGGCAGGGCGAAGAGCACCCATATCTTTACACTGCGTCCGCTGCTTCCACAAAAGGCTGCAAAGGTTTGAGGCAGCAGGGAAGCCTGTTGCTTTATCTGTTCCACTTCGGTGATACCTGCCAGGTGGTTGACTTCAATCTGTACCAGTCCGTTGTAAATCTTCACCCGGTGTTCTCCGTCTTTGGTGCGGGCATATTCCACGGCGGGGTAGATGCGGGGTAATTTATCTATGTTCAGATAGTGGTTATCTGTTCCTTGCAGTATAGGTATGAGATGGCGCAAGGCTGATACATGCGCTGCTTTGTTCTCTTTCTTTATTTTTTCTATCAAGGTTTCAGCTTCAAGGATACTGAAAGATTCTTTGCCGGTTTCACGGTCGGTGCGTATAAGGGTTAGTTTCAACGTGACTATTTTTAGTTACTGTCTTCAAAAGGCGGCGCAAGTTACAGCAAAAAAGCCGGGAGGCAAAGTGTTTCTTTATTTTTTTGCATAGGGAAATGAAATGCCCTCTTACACTTTCTTAAGAGAAACATCGCCTTTTCCTTGCTTTTACATCCCTTTTCCTTTACCTTTGTATTCATTATTTTGGCTTGCCCACAACTGTGAAATACGTGCTTCATAATTGTGAAGCAGCAGATCCATAGCTGTGAAGCATGTATTTCACAGCTGTGGGCAATGCAAAAACATTACTTATCAACAAAAGAAACATAGGTAGCCAACGAAAGAAACATAGGAGATTAACATAAGCACTCCCTACCCTGAACATCACAGAAAAGGGCAGGAGTGCGAAAAACAAAAGAACAATGGCAATATTATTTGATTGGTACGAGAATCCCAAAACCAAGGACAAGCAGGACGAAGAACTGACCCTGCACCCGCGCATCCGGCTGAACGGTTCCACGGGTACCGCCCAACTGCGGAGGTTCATACAAGAATATTGTTCGCTGACCGAAACCGATGTTTCGGCCGTGCTCGATGCCTTGTCGCACTTCATGGGGCGGGAATTGGGTGAAGGACGCCAGGTGCACTTGGACGGCATCGGCTACTTCCGTCCCACACTGACCTGCACCGAACCGGTGAAGGTGGATACCAAACGGAAAAGTACCAAGGTGAAACTGAAAAGTATCACCTTCCGCCCCGATATCGAACTGCGGAGCGAGATAGGCAACATAAAAGTCCAGCCGTTAAAACAACGGAATGTGTTGCAAAAGAAACTGACCTCGGAAGAGATTGACAAACGGGTGGAAAATTTCTTCACTACGCACGATTTCATGACGAAAGGAGATTTCTATTCTCTCAGTGGAATGACAAGAACCACTGCTACCCGGCATATTCGACGTCTTTGTGACGAAGGAAAGCTGGAAAATAGGGGATTGCAGAAACAGCCGATTTATGTGCTGAAGAAGTGTAATCGGTAGATTTTGAGTGAGATATGTCTTAAATGTATGGAGTGTAGGTAAAATAGCCTACACTCCATACACGCATGCTTACACCGCGCTGTATTGCCGATGAATAAAGGGATACAGGGAAACAGTGTAAGCGTGTAGGTAAAAGTGAGGATAAACTCTATGTAGATTCTTTGTTTTTTAAACTAATTTATTGAAACCTATGACAAAACATTTTCTCTTGGGAATTCTTCTGCTCTCCGCAGTATCCCTGAACGCTCAAACTTCCGGATATTATCAGGAAGCCCCCAATCCGGTAGCCGTTAATCCGGCTTTATGGTCAGAAGTGAAAACCCCGCAAGTCAGTTGGGGAAGTACGGATATGCGGTACAAGAAAGAAGAACCTGTCGCCATTCGTGAAATAAAGAAAACAATCAGTCTAACGGCTTGGAAAGGTGAGAAAGTATCTGCCCAGTTGGTAGTATGGACTCCCGAGACGTTGAACAATCTGACTTTTAAGGTCAGTGACCTGACTTCCGGAGGTGAAACCATCAGTAAAGACGATATCCAAACCAGTTTTGTGCGGTACGTCATGACCGATGAATTGAATAAAGATGGTTTAGGCGCATGCGGTTATCGCAACAGTGTAGATTTTGATTCCACGCTGGTGGCAGATGTGCTCGATCATCTTACCCCCTCCTTGATGATTCCTGCTAATTCTGCCCAGGGAGGCTGGATCAGCATCCGGGTGCCGCAACAAGTCAAAGCCGGAAGATATACGGGAACGGTCACTGTAAAGAACGGAGACGTTGCCTTGTCTGAACTGAAACTGATTATCAATGTGAAGAACCGTACCCTTCCTGTTCCTGCCGAATGGGCTTTCCATCTTGATTTGTGGCAGAATCCATACGCTGTGGCACGCTATTATGATGTAGAGCCGTTCAGCGAAAAGCATTTCGACCTGATGCGTCCCTTGATGAAATTGTATGCCGATGCAGGCGGAAAAGTGATTACCGCCTCCATTATGCACAAACCCTGGAACGGGCAGACTTATGACGCATTTGAGAGTATGGTGACCTGGCTGAAGAAAGCTGACGGTACCTGGTATTTTGATTACACGGTGTTCGACAGGTGGGTGGAATTTATGATGAGCGTAGGTGTCCGGAAACAAATCAGTTGTTTCTCTATGGTGCCTTGGCGTCTTTCTTTCCAATACTTCGATCAGGCGAGCAACTCATTCAAATATCTGAATGCCAAGCCGGGCGAAGTAGCTTACGAGGAATTCTGGATGACCATGTTGAAATCGTTTGCCCACCATCTGCGCGAAAAAGGATGGTTCGATATCACCCATATCGCTATGGACGAGCGTCCCATGAAGGACATGCAGAAAACATTAACGGTGATTCGCAAAGCTGATAATGATTTCAAGGTTTCATTGGCGGGAACTTATCATGCTGAACTGGCGGATGAGCTGGATGATTATTGCATCACGATTGCCGAAAGATTTCCGGCTGAAACAATCCACTCACGCCGTGCAGCCGGAAAAGTGACTACCTATTACACTTGCTGCACAGAACCTCGTCCTAACACGTTCACTTTCAGTCAGCCGGCCGAAGCCGAATGGTTGGCGTGGCATAGTGCTAAGGAAAATCTGGACGGTTATCTCCGTTGGGCATTGAATAGCTGGGTGAAGAATCCGTTGCAGGACAGCCGTTTCACTGCGTGGGCGGCTGGTGACACTTATTTGATTTACCCCGATGCCCGTTCGTCTGTCCGCATGGAACGTCTGATTGAGGGGATACAGGCTTTTGAAAAAGTGCGTATCCTGAAGGATGAATTCAGGAAGAAGGGCGATAAAGCTGCCATTAGGAATATGGATAGAGCATTGCAAATGTTCGACGAGCAGAGCCTGCGGGAAGTGCCAGCCGCCACTGCTGTGAACAAGGCTAAGGAGGTAATCAACAGATACTGAGAAGTCTTTAACGAAAAGGGGGATTAATCTCCCCTTTTTATTTGAAGAATCTTTAGAAGATAAGGTTATAAAGAGAGCAATATTTTTATTACTTTTGCACCAATCTATCATTTACTAAGGAATTATATTCATGGCTAAGAAAAATTCAATTAAAGATACGGAACAGACTCTTTCCTTGTTTGGTAAAATAAGGGCAATCTTTAAAAACGAAACCATTCACTTTGTTATCGGCTTGATACTGGTCATCTTTTCAGTATACTTGTTATTAGCCTTTTCTTCGTTCTTCTTTACGGGAGCGGCGGATCAAAGTATTATTGACTCGGGCAGTGCGCAGGAGCTGGCTTCTACCAATAATGGAGTGAAGAACTATGCCGGTTCGCGCGGTGCACAGTTGGCAAGCTATCTCATTAACGACTGCTTCGGCATCTCGTCTTTCTTCATTCTTGTGTTCCTTGCAGTGGCGGGACTGAAGTTGATGCGTGTGCGTGTGGTTCGGCTTTGGAAGTGGTTTATCGGATGCTCGTTGTTGCTCGTCTGGTTCTCTGTCTTCTTTGGATTCGCTTTTGTGGAGCAGTACAAAGATTCTTTCTTATATCTGGGCGGTATGCATGGATACAATGTCAGCAATTGGTTGGTGTCGCAGGTGGGCGTGCCGGGCGTTTGGATGATTCTGTTGGTGACTGCTATCTGTTTCCTTATCTATGTCAGTGCGCGTACCGTGATCTGGTTGCGGAGGTTGTTTAGCCTCAGTTTCCTGAAGCGCAAACAGAAGGAAGAAGAAGAGAAAGGCGAAACACCGGAAGAGTTTACAGACTCTTGGACGGCGAAAGGAAAGAAGAAACCTGCTTCTGCTCCTGATGTGGCGGAGGCTGATACAAAAGAAGAAGAAACTCCCATTGAAGTTCCTGAGCCGGTAATAGAACCGGAAAATGAAATAACACTGGATTTAGGTGGTATTACAGAACCCCAACCTGCCAAGCCGTCGGGGGAAGAAGTTTCTATGATTATTGAAACTCCGGTCTCCGATCCTGCTCCTTCTCTTCATGAGAAACCTGCAGCGGTAGAACCTACTTTTGAAATAGAAGCTGCAGAGGAGGATGACGAATATAAAGGTCCGGAAAAGGAACCTTATAATCCCCGTCTCGACCTGGAGAATTATCGCTATCCTACTGTCGACTTGATGAAGCATTACGATAATGCCGAGCCTACTATCGACATGGCGGAACAGAATGCCAATAAAGACAAGATTATAAATACGTTGCGTAGTTTTGGTATTGAAATCAGTACGATCAAGGCGACGGTGGGGCCTACGGTGACGCTGTATGAAATCACTCCCGAGCAAGGTGTTCGTATCTCCAAGATTCGTGGTCTGGAAGATGATATCGCCCTTAGCCTTTCGGCATTGGGTATTCGTATCATTGCGCCGATTCCGGGAAAAGGAACAATCGGTATTGAAGTTCCGAATTCCAATCCGAAGATTGTTTCCGGACAGAGTATCATCGGTAGCAAGAAGTTCCAGGAGTCTACTTATGACTTGCCGGTTGCTTTGGGCAAGACGATTACCAATGAGGTGTTCATGGTAGATCTCTGTAAGATGCCGCACATGCTGGTGGCGGGTGCTACCGGTCAGGGTAAATCTGTCGGACTGAACGCCATTATCACTTCTTTGCTTTATAAAAAGCATCCGGCTGAACTGAAGTTTGTGTTGGTAGACCCGAAGAAAGTAGAATTCAGTATCTATTCGGTGATTGAACATCATTTCCTTGCCAAGCTGCCCGATGGAGAAGATGCTATTATTACAGACGTAACCAAGGTAGTGCAAACGTTGAATTCTATCTGTATAGAGATGGATACACGTTACGACTTATTGAAAGCTGCACATGTGCGTAATATCAAGGAATATAATGAGAAGTTTATCAATCGCCAGCTGAATCCGGAAAAGGGGCATAAATTCATGCCTTATATAGTAGTGGTGATCGATGAGTTCGGTGACTTGATAATGACGGCAGGTAAAGAGGTTGAATTGCCTATTGCCCGTATCGCCCAGTTGGCGCGTGCAGTGGGTATCCACATGATTATTGCTACACAGCGTCCGACAACGAATATCATTACCGGTACAATCAAGGCGAACTTCCCGGCGCGTGTTGCGTTCCGTGTATCTGCCATGATAGACTCTCGTACGATTCTCGACCGTCCGGGAGCTAACCAACTGATCGGACGTGGTGATATGTTGTTCCTGCAGGGTGCCGATCCCGTGCGTGTGCAATGTGCCTTTATCGATACACCGGAAGTGGCGGAAATCACAAAGTTCATTGCCAAGCAACAAGGATATCCTACTGCATTCTACTTGCCCGAATATGTCAGTGAAGATGGCGGAGGTGATCTGGGAGATGTGGATATGGGACGTCTGGATCCGTTGTTCGAAGATGCTGCCCGCCTGATTGTTATTCATCAGCAAGGTTCTACTTCATTGATCCAACGTAAGTTTGCCATTGGTTATAATCGTGCAGGGCGCTTGATGGATCAATTGGAAAAAGCCGGAATTGTGGGACCTGCACAAGGCAGTAAAGCGCGTGAGGTGCTTTGTGTCGATGAAAATGACCTGCAAATGCGTTTGAACAATTTACTGTAAATCGTGTTAAACTAATGATGAAGAATGTTCTTTTAATCTGTATCTGCCTGTTCGGTCTGGCATTACCGCTTTCGGCACAGAAAATGGATGCCCAAGATATATTGGATCGTACAGCTACTGCCTTCCGCCAGGCGGGAGGTATTCAGGCTGATTTTACGGTTCAGACGTATGCTAAAAGTATCTTGCAAGGAAGTTCTACAGGGGTTATCCGTTTGAAAGGAGAAAAGTTCCTGTTGGATGCAGATGGCGTGAAGACTTGGTTTGACGGTCGTACGCAATGGAGCTATCTTACTAACAGTGACGAAGTGAATATCTCCGAACCTACTCCCGAAGAGTTGCAAAGCATTAACCCTTATGCCTTATTGTCCGTTTATAAACAAGGGTATCATATTAAGTTGGGTAAAGCTGATACTTATGGGGGTAAACCTGCTTATGAAGTGATACTGACAGCTTCTAACAGAAAACAGGATTTGCAGTGTGTTATTATTTATGTGACAAAAGATACTCTTCAACCTCTGTGTATCAGTATGACTCAGAAGGGTGGGAATAGCGTAGCTATCCGCATTACATCTTATAAAACAGGAGAATCTTACAATGATAATCTTTTCACTTTCGACAAGAAGGCGTATCCGACTGCCGAAGTGATTGATTTAAGATGAATTATTAATATAAAATGATATGATGGAAACAGAAAAAGTAAAATGTCTGATTATAGGTTCTGGTCCGGCCGGTTATACTGCAGCTATTTATGCAGGGCGTGCCAACCTTTCTCCGGTGCTTTATGAAGGATTGCAACCGGGTGGTCAGTTGACAACTACTACAGATGTGGAGAACTTTCCCGGTTACCCGGAAGGAGTCAGTGGTCAACAATTGATGGATGACTTGCGCAAGCAGGCAGAACGTTTCGGTGCAGACCTGCGTTTCGGTATTGCAACTGCTTCCGACCTGAGTGCAGCTCCATATAAAGTGACGATTGATGAAGAAAAAGTGATTGAAACAGATACGTTGATTATCGCTACGGGTGCTACCGCTAAATATCTGGGACTGGATGATGAAAAGAAATATGCCGGTATGGGTGTCAGCGCTTGTGCTACTTGTGACGGCTTCTTCTACCGCAAAAAGGTGGTGGCAGTAGTGGGTGGTGGTGATACGGCTTGTGAAGAGGCTGTATACCTTGCCGGACTGGCTAAGAAGGTTTATCTGATTGTGAGAAAACCTTTCTTACGTGCTTCTAAGATCATGCAAGAGCGTGTGATGAAGCATGAAAATATCGATGTACTGTTTGAACATAATGCCGTAGGTTTGTTTGGAGAGAACGGTGTAGAAGGTGTTCATCTGGTGAAACGTATGGGTGAACCGGATGAAGAACGTTATGATTTGGCTATTGATGGATTCTTCCTGGCTATTGGTCATCAGCCTAATTCGGATATCTTCAAGGCGTATCTGGATACGGATGAAACAGGTTATATCATAACAGAAGGGGATAGTCCTCGTACGAAAGTGCCGGGTGTGTTTGCGGCCGGTGATATTGCTGATCCACATTATCGTCAGGCTATTACGGCAGCTGGTAGCGGTTGTAAGGCGGCACTTGAAGCGGAAAGATATCTTTCATCCAAATGTTTGATCTAAATTCTTCATATTAAAAGAGAAAAGCTCCGGATTGTCTTGCAATCCGGAGCTTTTCTCTTTTAATATACTTCTATCTCATCTACATATAAGTCTGAAGGAATGATAGCTTCCGGTGAGTCTTTACGGCAGTCGATACCATTACGCAATGTTCCACCGCTCTTCAATGTCACCTTGATGTAACGTGCTTCGGTAGGCGTACATTCCAGCGTATCAGTGAACATTTTTCTGCCATGCTCCGGATATTCGCGAGTGTAGGATGCCTGAGCTATTTCCTTGAATTCCTTACCGTCAGTTGATACCTCTACGCGGGCTGCACTTGCAGGCAGAACACGGAAAGCGGGATTATAAAGTGTACCGAAAACGACCTTACTGATAGTGACCGGTTTCTCCATATCTACAGAGAATACGAGTTCATTGTTGTTTTTCTCGTTCAGCTTAAAAGCCACCCACGGTGTGAAAGAAGCGATATTACCTCGTTTTCCATTGGTCAATCCCAGTGTAGTGGTATCTGTGCCCAATACATCGTTTTCTCCGAAGATATCTCCACTCATCCAGCCCCAATGAGGAGTGGTAGTGTATCGTTTTCCACTTATCAGGTTTGCATACAGTTTCTTACCGTTTACTTTACCCAGCATCTTACCATCTTTGAAGGCGGCTGCCTGTAAGTCTATATTGCCTTCCCAGATGAAGGGTTGTGTGTAAAGTTCGGATTTGGCAGTCGGCGCACTTCCATCCGTTGTATATCTGATTTCAGCATCCGGATAGAATGTTTCCAGTACAGCTTTCAATGTTCCGTCGTATACATGAGTGTTGATGTTTACATCAAAGAAATTACGGCAAGCTTTCACATTGATAACGTCCATACGTTCGAAATCTTCTACCATGCGGTTCCGGAAACTGTTCCAGTCTTTTCTGCTGTTCTGCGTCCAGCCCGTTTCAGCCAAGGCTATGGCACGGGGGAACGCCTGGTAGTCACGGCGTTCGTCATTCTGCATATATTCGTTCCAGATATTGCCTTGCACACCGATAATATGTTTCTTTATTAATTCTTCCGCATCATCGGGGACAGGATTATAACTATATGTTTTCTTGAGTGTGTTATATCCACCGATAGTAGTCGGTGCAGTTTCCGGTTCCTCTTGGTACTGGTCCAGATAAGCGTACGGAATCGGAGTCATAATTGCATCATGCCCGGCTTTGGCAGCTGTGATACCGCCTTCTACACCGCGCCAGGACATGACTGTTGCATTGGGAGCCAGTCCGCCTTCCAGGATTTCATCCCAGCCTATGATATTTCGTCCTTTACTGTTGAGGTATTTTTCCATACGGGTGATGAAGTAACTTTGCAGCTTTTCTTCTTTCGTATGCTTCTTACCGTCAATGGCATTCGGAGTGGTGTCGTCTTTCAGACCTAACTTTTGGATTAATCCTTGGCAATGTGCGCATTTCATCCAGGCATCCTTGGGGCATTCGTCACCGCCAATATGAATATATGAACTGGGGAATAATTCAATAACTTCATCCAATACACCTTCCAGGAATTGGAATGTTTCTTCTTTGGGACAGAAGACTTCTTCGAACACACCCCATGTGCCGGTTACTTCGTATGTCGTATCCGGTCTGCAAGACAGTTCAGGGTAGGAGGCAAGGGCTGCAATGGCATGTCCCGGCATTTCTATTTCGGGAATGACAGTGATATACTTACTTGCTGCATAGGCTACTATATTTTTGATTTCCTCTTGGGTATAGTATCCGCCATGTTCTTTTCCATCGAAGATTTGCGGCCAGTTTACATAGTAGTAGTCTATCAGTGTCTCTTTCCGTTTTGAACCTACTTCCTGTAGTTTCGGGTATTTCTTGATTTCTATTCGCCAGCCCTGGTCATCTGTCAGGTGGAAGTGGAAAGTATTCATCTTATGCATGGCAAGTATATCGATGAATTTATAAATATAATCGGTGGTGGAGAAGTGGCGGCATACATCCAGCATCAAACCACGGTAAGGAAAACGGGGAGAATCTTCTATTTCGACAGCGGGCAGAGACCAATTAGCACGTTTCACTATTGTTTCTCCATAAACAGCAGGCGGCAACAGTTGGTATATAGTCTGTACTCCATAAAAGAAACCGTTGGGATGGGATGCTGAAAGGGTGATTTCATTTGGAGTGATAGAAAGCTTGTATCCTTCTTTTGGCATTCCATCTTCCGTAACGAAACGTATATCAGGTTGTTCCGGATTTTCTTGCGGATTACTTTGCAAAGAGATACCGGAGGTCAACCGGATACGGGCGATCAGGCTGTCTGCAATGGCTTGTACTTCCGGAATGCAACCGGCAGTGGCGATAGATACTTTATTACTCAGCTGAAAACGTCCCTCTTGAGGAGTCATTTGATTGGGCATCGGAACGATGTTATACTCGTTCACTACCTCTTTGGGGTTTTGCTGACAGCCGGAGGAGGCACACAGCAGGCTTGCTAATAGCAAAGCACTCAATCCTTTTTTCATGGCATTTATGTGTGTTAAGTTTATAAATAGGGTAAAATAGGGAAGAGGAAAAAAATAATAGCCTTTAAGGGGGAAGACAATCACTATCCTTTATCCTATTTTACTTATCTTCTTCAGTTTTTCCTCATCGATGATCTTTATTTTTCGTCCGTCAATCGTGATCAGGCGTTCGGTAGCGAATTGTGATAAGGTACGGATAGCGTTAGAGGTTGTCATATTAGACAGGTTTGCCAGATCTTCGCGTGACAGATAAATACTGAGGGTAGAACCGTCTTCTTCCAATCCATAACTTTCTTTGAGGAAAAGAAGCGATTCAGCTAATCTTCCACGAATATGCTTCTGTGTCAGGTTGACAGTACGTTCGTCGGCAATTCCCAGATCGATGGACAACTGCTTGATGAAGAACATGGCAAGATCATTGTTTTGTGAAACCAATGTTGTGATAGCGCTCATTGGTATCAGGCAAATAAGAGAGGGTTCGAAAGCAGCAGCAGCAGTAACATAGTCTTCTTTGGCAAAATAGGCGCGATAACCGAAATATTCTACAGGCTTAATCATGCGGATAATCTGGCTTCTGCCGCCAACACCATCCTTATAAATCTTGACCTTTCCGTTCAAGAGGCACATAAGGTATTTCGGGGTCTCACCTTCGCAGTGAATGACCTCATTTTTCTTATAATTCTGGAGCGTAAAATGGTTCGCGAGAAATTCCCGCTGCTCTTCATTCAGGGGCTCCCACATATCGGCTATCAGCTCCGGAACATTCACGTCTGACAAATTCATTTTTACCATAACTGCTGCAAAACTGTGTTATACAGCACAAATGTAAAAAGAAAAAATTAAATATTGCACAAAAGACACGAAAAGATGCAGTCTGAAGACAGGAAAATGATAATTTGGCGGCCAAGCAGCTAAATTAAGTAACGAGCTACAAGCTACCAGTGACAAGTACCTTTCGGCATGATAGCTGAGGGTGTGTCATTGGTAGCTCGTAGCTTGTAACTCGTTACTTATTTAGTGAATAGCAATTCCCTGTATTTCGGCAACGGCCAAATCTCGTCGTCAACCTCCATTTCAAGGTGATCGATATGATCACGTATCTTTTCCAGATACGGACGTACATTTTCTTCGTAGGCAAAAGCCTTATCTTTGTAGCTATCCATGTGATTGGCCACTTTACGGGCTTCGGTCATTTCGCGTACAAGGACTTTGATAGAAGTTACACGCTTGGAAATTTCCCGTATCAGTTCTTTACGATCGGCACTTAGTACTTCGTATTCTTCAGGAGAGAAGATTTCTTTAAGACCGAGTAGGTTCTCCAGCAGGCGGTTCTGGTAGCTGACTGCTATGGGAACAATGTGATTGATGGCTAGGTCTCCTAATACGCGGCTCTCAATTTGCACTTTCATGGTGTATTTTTCCAATTCTACTTCCAGGCGACAGGCGAGTTCCGTTTCATTAAAGATACGTTCGCCAATCAATACTGAACGGGATTGGTTGTCCATATAGTGCATCAGAGCTTCGGGTACATGGCAAATATTAGTCAGTCCGCGGCGGGCAGCTTCTTCTTTCCATTGGTCAGAGTAGCCGTCTCCTTCGAAACGGATAGCTTCGGAAGCGATGATAGTCTCTTTCAGGATGCGGAAAATGGCTTCATCTTTACCAATTCCTTCTTCCATCAGTTTGTCGATGGATGCTTTGAATTCATTCAACTGGTTAGCCATGGCAGCATTGATAGCAATCATGGCAGCTGCACAGTTGGATGAAGAACCGGCTGCACGGAACTCAAAACGATTGCCGGTGAAAGCAAACGGAGAAGTACGGTTACGGTCTGTCGTGTCGAGGAGAATCTCTGGAATACGTCCGATTCCCAATTTAAGAGTTGTTTTTTCTTCGGCAGTCATTTTATCGTCTCCTACCTGACGTACTATATCATCCAGAGTGGCAGATAATTGTCTGCCCAGGAATATGGATAAAATAGCGGGTGGCGCTTCATTGGCACCTAGGCGGTGACTGTTACCTGCACTCATTATAGAAGCACGCAGTAAATTCTGGTTTTTATAAACCATCATTAATACGTTCACTAAGAAAGTGAGGAAAAGCATGTTTCCTTTTGGATTCTTACCGGGAGCGAAAAGGTTGATGCCGGTATCTGTACAGAGTGACCAGTTATTGTGTTTTCCCGAACCGTTAACACCACTGTAAGGCTTCTCATGCAGCAACACGGCAAAGTTATGTTTACGGGCAATACGCTTCATCAGGTCCATTACCAACTGATTATGATCATTGGCAAGGTTGGCATTCTCAAAGATTGGAGCCAATTCAAATTGGTTGGGGGCAACTTCGTTATGGCGTGTTTTTGCCGGAATTCCAAGTTTGTGGCATTCTATTTCCAGTTCTTTCATGAAAGCTGTTACCCGTGGGGGGATAGAACCGAAATAGTGGTCTTCCAACTGCTGGTCTTTTGCAGACGAATGTCCCATAAGCGTGCGCCCGGTCAGACAAAGATCGGGACGGGCATTGTATAGGGCGGAATCTACCAGGAAATATTCCTGTTCCCATCCCAGATTCGTGAATACACGGGTCACATTCTTATCGAATAACTGGCATACTTCCGTGGCAGCCTTGTCCACAGCACCCAGTGCTTTCAGTAATGGGGTCTTATAGTCCAGTGCTTCACCGGTATAGGAGATAAAGATTGTGGGAATACACAATGTGGTATCTACAACGAAAGCGGGCGAAGAGACATCCCAAGCGGTATATCCGCGAGCTTCAAACGTATTACGTATGCCTCCGTTAGGGAAAGAAGAAGCGTCCGGTTCCTGCTGGATCAGTAATTTGCCGGAAAAACGTTCGATTACATTTGAATTTTCTCCAAATTCGATAAAACCGTCATGTTTCTCGGCAGTACCATCCGTCAGTGGCTGGAACCAGTGAGTGTAATGAGTGACATTCAAGGATTTTGCCCAACTCTTCATACCGTTTGCTATCAGGTCGGCTATCTCGCGGCTGATAGGGGTACCTTTTTCTATGGCGTCTGTCACAGCTTTGTAAGCTTCCCGGGGTAAGTACTCCTGCATTTTTTTGCGGTCAAACACATGACTTCCGTAATAATCGGATAATTTGTTCGAAGGGGTAGTAACTTCAAGAGGGCGCCGGTTGGCGAGCTCTTGCAAGGCGTAGAATCTCATTTTTGACATACTTGTCTTCCTTTTGTTGATTGTTGGGTGCAAAATTATATGTTTTTTCTGGAAGTACCCCTATTTTTTAGGGGGTATTCTTGAAAATAATGCAATTTTTCTTGCAGATACCCCCTGAAAAGAGTTGCTTGTATTGCAAAAAGTGCAAATTGTGATACTTGCTGTTTCTACTCTTGGGAGTATCAATGCTGTATTGGAGCCAGATCTGGTACGGGCTTGGTATGTATTTGGTATATATTAAAAAAATGGCTATTCCTTCGTTTTACAACCTTTTTTTCTATATTTGTCCCTATATATTTGGAGGTATTATCGTTGAAACATGTCTTTTGTATAGGAACCTTGCTATGTCTTTTGCTTTCAGCTTGTCCGAAAGTGCACGCATCTTTTGTCCCTGACCCTTACAATGCGAAATTACTTTCTGCGGACTCTATTATGAAGAAGGTCATCTTCTTTGCCCCTTTTTATGAAAGTATTATCGACGACTATAGAGCTGATCTTTATATTAAGGGAAAAGTGAATCTTCGCAAGAAAAATCATATTTTGCGCTTTATTCCTACCATGTTCCGTATCCGGAAAGGAGTGAGGGAATATATGATGGAGACTTATAGTGACTTGCATTTTACTGCTCCCGACATTTATGATCAGAAGGTAAAAGCGAGTGTCGGCACTTCTTCTGAGTTTTGGGAGCTGGATGGCAGGTTGCCAGAATATTTTCATGTTAATGTCTATGCTTCTACCTTATTGTATGATAAGCTCCTTTCGCCTCTGGCTCCAAATGCAATGAAATATTATTCTTATCATGTCGATTCCGTAATGGGTAAAGTGCATGATTTGCGATATAAGATTAGTTTCAAGCCGAAAAGCAAGAGTTTTCAGTTGGTGAGCGGGCACATGGTGGTCAGCGAGAATGTATGGAGTGTACGTGAGATGCATTTTAGCGGACGTTCTGAAATGTTGCGTTTCGACAATATGATACGTATGGGGGATGTGGGTGAGTCGGATGAGTTCTTGCCTGTACATTATGATGTGGATGCTACTTTCCGCTTTTTGGGCAATGTGGTTGATGCTAATTATATTGCTGCTCTTGATTATAAAACCATTATTCAGAAAGACCCTTCACAGTTGGAGCGAAAGAGATTGAAAAGCAAGTATGATTTGTCGGAATCCTATACATTACGCAGTGATACGAATAGCTACAGGAAAGATAGTTCTTATTTCGAGAGCATACGTCCGATTCCGTTGACTGAACATGAACAGGATTTATATAAGGATTTCTTTTTGAGCCGTGATACTTCATACCGATATAAGAAACCTAAAAATAAGAATCTGGAATTCTGGGGGCAGATAGGTGATGCACTTATCAGCCGTTATACGGTGGACCTTTCGAAATTGGGAAGTGTCCGCTGTTCACCGCTTATCAATCCCTTCTTGCTGAGTTATAGCGGGAAGAATGGTTTTTCTTATCGGCAGGAATTTAAGTACAACCGTATTTTTACGGGCGACCGTCTGTTGCGTCTCGTTCCCAGATTGGGTTATAACTTCAAGTATAATGAGTTTTATTGGTCTGTAAAGTCGGATTTTGATTACTGGCCACGCAAGCGTGCAGCTCTTCATATCAGCGTAGGTAATGGTCACCGCATCTATAGTAGTAGGATGTTGGATGAATTGAAAAATATTCCGGATAGTGTTTTCGATTTTGATCAGGTGCAACTGGATTACTTTAATGACTTATACTTGCAGGTGCGCCATAGTTGGGAAATTGTAAATGGCTTGTCACTGGATGTTGGTTTCTCCATGCATAAGCGTACGGAAGCCAATCGCTCAATGTATGTATCCACCAAGTCGGCTTCAAGAAGTGTGCCCTCTTCAGAAGTTTATCCTGATTGGACAGAGAAAATGCGTCATTCATACAATAGTTTTGCTCCGCGTGTCCGTCTGACGTGGACTCCCGGGCAATACTATTATATGAATGGTGATCGCAAAGTGAACTTACATTCCAAATATCCCAGTATTTCAGTGGACTGGGAGCGGGGCATCAATGGGGTTTTTAAGAGTACCGGTACCTATGAGCGTGTCGAAGTAGATATTCAGCACTCCATTCCTTTGGGATTGATGCGTGATTTTTATCTCCGCTTTGGATGGGGCGCTTTTACCAATCAAAAAGATATATACTTTGTGGATTTTGCTAACTTTACCCGTTCGAATCTTCCTGTAGGATGGAATGATGAAATTGGGGGAGTATTCCAGCTGCTTGACGGGCGGTGGTACAACTCCTCCCGTAAATACCTTCGTGGGCATTTGACATACGAATCTCCTTTCCTGATGTTGCGCCATTTGGTGAAGTATACACAGCATGTGCTCAATGAGCGCCTTTATCTGAATGCTTTGGTTGTTCCGCATCTGAATCCTTATGTTGAGGTTGGCTATGGCATCGGTACCAATATTTTTGATTTCGGAGTCTTTGGCAGCTTTGCCAACTGGAAATTTAAGGAGATAGGTTGCAAATTCACTTTTGAGTTGTTCAACCGATAGTTTCTGAAACCAGTTGCTGTAGTAGGTCCTTTAAGGTGGTAGATTGATTGGTGATTTTAAGGTTAAAGAAGAGGAGGGGCAGACCTTAGTTTTGGTTCGCCCCTCTTGCAATTTATTTGATACGCTTGTAGCCGTAAACAGCATTAGCACCCAGTTCTTCTTCAATGCGGAGTAACTGGTTGTATTTTGCCATACGGTCTGAACGGCTCAACGAACCGGTCTTAATTTGCCCGCTATTGGTAGCAACGGCAATGTCGGCAATCGTAGCATCTTCCGTTTCGCCGGAACGATGGGAGGTTACAGTCGTATATCCGTGGCGGTGAGCCATTTCAATGGCATTCAATGTTTCGGTCAGAGAGCCGATTTGATTTACTTTGATCAGGATAGAGTTTGCACAACCTTTTTCAATACCCATAGCCAGGAAGTCGACGTTAGTAACGAAGAGGTCATCACCCACGAGTTGGCAGCGGTTACCGATACGATCGGTCAGTTTCTTCCAGCCTTCCCAGTCATTTTCACTCATACCGTCCTCGATAGAGTCGATAGGGAATTGGTTGATGAGTTGTTCCAGATAGTCAATCTGTTCATCGGCTGTACGTTTCTTGCCTTTTGTACCTTCGAATTTGGTATAATCGTAGATGCCGTCTTTGTAGAATTCGGAAGAAGCACAGTCCATGGCGATCATGACATCTTTGCCCGGTTCATATCCGGCTGCTTTAATAGCAGCGATAATGCTGTTCAGAGCGTCTTCCGTACCTTCCAGATTCGGTGCGAAACCACCTTCGTCACCTACGGCAGTACTCAGGCCCCGGTCTTTTAATACTTTCTTCAATGCGTGGAATACTTCAGCACCCATGCGCAGACCTTCACGGAAAGAAGTTGCACCCACAGGGCGTATCATGAATTCCTGGAAAGCGATAGGAGCGTCACTGTGCGAACCACCGTTAATGATATTCATCATCGGTACAGGCATTACGTATGTATTGGTACCACCGATGTAGCGGTACAGAGGTATATCGAGATAGGCTGCTGCAGCTTTGGCTACGGCGAGTGATACGCCAAGAATAGCATTGGCACCCAGATTTGATTTTGTTTTTGTTCCATCCAATGCCAACATGGTATGGTCGATACCCATCTGGTCGAGGGCTGACATTCCGACAAGTTTCGGAGCGATAATATCGTTGATGTTTTCTACAGCTTTCAACACACCTTTACCTCCATAACGTCCTTTGTCGCCGTCACGGAGTTCCAATGCCTCGTGTTCTCCGGTAGAAGCTCCGGAAGGAACGGAAGCACGACCCATAAAGCCTGATTCTAACATTACATCTACTTCCACTGTGGGGTTTCCTCTTGAATCGAGTATTTCACGTCCGATAATCTTTTCTATTTTCATGTTCATTTAATTTTTTAATTGAAACTATGCTTATAACAACAGAAATGCGTAAAATGTTCGGTCGTTCGGTTCGGATCCCGTTACAGGTAGCGTCCGAAGGCTCCACCGGTAAGGGTGGCGATGAGGCCTAAAGCAACGCTTAATAAGGTGTATAGGAAAAACATCCCGTAGAACCCTTGCTTGATGAGAATCATCCCGTCGTTGCTGAAGGTGGAGAATGTGGTGAACCCGCCACACAGGCCGACGGTCAGTAACAACCGTATTTCGGTAGATAGGTTGAAGCGGGCGGAGAGGGCATAAAACAGTCCGATGAGGAAACTGCCGAGAATGTTGACGATGAATGTAGCCCACGGGAAGCAGTAAGAAGTTATCCGTTCATGCAAGGCCACTTGCACGAAATAGCGCAGCACGCTTCCGGTGCCTCCACCAAGGAATATGGCTATTAGTATTTTGGTCATATTGAATTTTTTGTTGAGTGCTGCAAAGGTAATGAAGATAGATTGATTCTGGTTTGTTTTTGCATTTTTATCGTTTTTTTTATCATTGCCTGCAAAAGGATACTGCTGTTTCCTGATTCTAAAAGTGCCGTCAGAAGCCTTTATGGACGGGGTGACTGTTTTTTACTAAAACCTTATTGGATTTTTACTAATTTTCCGGTAGATTTTTACTAATTTTCAGTCGTGAATTTAGTAAAAATCCGAAGGCTTTTTACTAAAGGGTGGGACGGATGTATTATGTGTAACGATTTTTTCTTATATAAGAGCAAATTATGGACAGAACTTTAGTATTGAACCTTGTTATTGGAATTGTGCTGTTGCTTTATACAACCTATCGTGCTGTTTCTATTCTTCGGGCGCAGAAGGAACTTCAACCCACTTCTGACGCAGGCGGTGAGGCATTGGGGTCGACTGTGCCGGACAATCTGTTCCGCTTCTTGAAAATCCGATTGCTCAATTTCAAAAGCATCAATCTGCTTTGGCTATTCGTACTTGGCTTTTCGGCTTTCTGTTTCGTCAACCATAGTTTTGTTTACGGTCGGATGTATCTTGCCATGGCGCTCCTGTTCGGGGCTGTCCTCTTCTGCCTGTTGCTTGTGGGCTACTATAAATCGAGGAAGCAGCAGGTGCGCACTATGGTTTCGGAAGAAGGGTTAGGCCTGCTCATGCCTTCGGGCAAATATAGCAAGACGGCATGGTGGGAGGAGATAGGCGAAGTGTACTTCTATGCCGGATATGTGCAGATTGTAAAGGGACGGAATTTAGGCAGATACAGTGGCAACACCTATAATTATTATGTGTACTATCAGGACAACCCGGCTTTGAAGAACCGGATTTTCAATCTGATTGCAACCCACTTCAAAAAGACGCGTATCTCTGATGTGGACACCTTCGTGCGCTGGGTAAAGCCATTTTGCAAGCAGGCCGCCTATATGTTCATCCCTCGGGATGTAAAGCCCGAGCCGGGTTGTTCCAAAGTAGGCGGTTACCCGTATTTGCCCGAAGATAAGACTTGGCCTTGCCATGAAGGAAAGCCATTGAGCTTTATCTGTCAGATTAATTGCGCTGAAATTCCGTATAACTCGGCTGAAGAATGGCTTATACCGAGGAAAGGGATGCTCTATGTATTTTTAGATATGACAGCTTCGTACATCTACGAAGATGAGGTCTTTTTGAAGGATCCTTTTGCGCGCGTCTTGTATTGTGATGTCCCGCTGTCTCGATTGGCTCCCGTATCGCCACCTGCACACTTGAACCAACCACTTTACATCGAGGAGCGAGCATTAAATTGGAAGAACGGATATGACTTTCCCGGGCTTTTAGATTTGGAGTCTCTGACAGGACGGGAGATGGTGAACCGTCTGTGGGCAACTTATGATGACGCTTGTATGCTTGTGGAGAAGGAGAATTTCTACAGGGAGGACTTCGCGGGGGTCGTCGCTGGAGATGCCTATTATGGTTGGCAGAAAATCTGCGCACAGGAAAAAACTTTCTCTGAAAAGGAGAAGAATGAATACACGCCCCTGGTACGAATCTATGAAGCTTGCCAGAAAACGGATAACGGCTCCGCCTCTCCAATCTATTTTGGCGACTGTGGCTTTGTCTATTTGTTCATCAAAAAGAGCGATTTGAGTCAGCTCACCTTTGAACATGTCCGCACGGCTTGTTCGTATTAGCCGTAACATGAGTAACTTCGGCTTCGGATATTCTGCAAAAGGGGGATTAATGATTAAAAACTCCCTTTTGCGTATATTGTAGAGATACTGAAAATCCCCATTATTGATAATCAGTTGTTTAGCGACCTCTCTTGTAGAGATTGCCTCCTTTCTCTTCTCTTTTCTGTAGATACTCTCTTTTTTGCTTGTAGAGACTATACTTTTGCAAGTGCTTGTTTATAAATGATTTAACATGGTTGGTTGTAGATGATGTTTTCTTGCATTTGCAGACTTCCCGCCCTAACTTTGCAACGTCGAATTCAAGAAAACGGTAGCCCGTTCGTTGAGGCCTCGCGATGGATTTCCGGTTCTTGAAGGAGAGGGGAGCTTCGGCTCTTCACCTTTATTATATTAATCATTTAAAACATTAAAAATTATGGGACTTCAATATGTAGTAGCTAAACGCGTTTTCGGTTTTGACAAGACTAAAACCGAAAAGTATGTCGCCAAATCCGTGGGAGCAGGCGAGTTGGATTTTGATAAGTTGTGCACAAAGGTGAGCCGCATTTTGGGCATCCACCGCAAGATTGTCGATTTGGTAGCCGTGGGCTTGGTAGACATCATGTCCGAAGAGATTGATGACGGAAAGACGGTTGTACTGGGAGACTTCGGACGTTTTCGCCCTTCATTTGTCGGCAAGTCGGCAGATACACAGGAGGGAGTTACGGCAAGCAACATTGTCCGCAAGCGTATTCTCTTTTGCCCGGGAAAGAACTTCAGCCAGATGCTGGGGAATATGAGCATTACCCGAATGGTGATGCCGGACACGGACTATACAGACGGTGGAGACACTGACAATAATGGCGGCTCCAAGCCTTCGGGCGGTGATGGTGGCATCGTCGATGATCCTTTGGGATAACCTTTATTCTTACTCAGGGAGGATTAGCAGGAGTTAGTAAGTAACTCCTCTAATTCCCCCGGAGTTTTAACTTCTTATTCATCGCACACCAATTTCATGCAAACGTTTGTTAATGAATCATTCACCTTTTTATCCATTAACTTCCGCTCTTACCTGTTTACTCCTTATATTTGTGTTCGGAATATCTATATTAAAAACTCCATAGCATGAGAAACATGAAAGCAACTTTTACAAAACTGGCCTTTTCCCTGCTCCTTTTATTCGTGAGCGGCGCGATGAAGGCAGAGAGCATTACTTCTCCGAACGGACAGCTCCAACTGAACTTTTCAGTGAACGCCCAAGGCGAACCAGTCTACGAACTTTCTTATAAAGGAAAGGCAGTGATTAACCCCTCCAAGTTAGGACTGGAACTAAAGAACGACCCCGGCTTGATGAACGGCTTCACGCTGGCGGATACAAAAACTTCCGCATTTGATGAAACCTGGAAACCCGTGTGGGGTGAAGTGAAGCAAATCCGCAATCATTATAATGAAATGGTTGTGACACTGAATCAGAAGGCGCAGGATCGTAATATGATCATCCGTTTCCGCCTTTTTGATGATGGGCTGGGTTTCCGTTACGAATTTCCTTTATCTAAGAATCTGAATTACTTCGTTATTAAGGAAGAGCATACCCAGTTTGCCATGACGGGTGACCATACCGCTTTTTGGATACCGGGCGATTATGATACGCAGGAATATGATTATACAGAATCTAAACTTTCTGAAATCCGAGGCTTGATGAAAGGTGCCATTACTCCTAACTCTTCACAGACTACTTTTTCTCCGACAGGTGTACAAACTTCCTTGCAGATGAAAACTGCCGATGGTCTTTATATTAACTTGCATGAGGCTGCCTTGGTCGATTATTCTTGTATGCATCTTAATCTGGATGATAAGAACTTCGTATTCGAATCTTGGTTGACTCCTGATGCAAAAGGGGATAAAGGATATCTGCAAGCTCCCTGCAAATCTCCATGGCGTACGGTTATCGTAAGTGATGATGCCCGTGATATCCTGAATTCTAAGCTGACGCTGAATCTGAATGAACCTTGTACTTACGAAGATGTTTCCTGGATTAAGCCGGTGAAATATGTAGGTGTATGGTGGGAGATGATTGCCGGTAAAAGCACTTGGGCTTATACCGATGATTTGCCTTCCGTAAAATTGGGCGAAACGGATTATACTAAAACTAAACCTAACGGACGTCATGGTGCTACCAATGAGAACGTAAAACGTTATATAGACTTTGCTGCTGAAAATGGACTTGATCAAGTACTGGTAGAAGGCTGGAACGAAGGATGGGAAGATTGGTTCGGTCACTCCAAAGATTATGTGTTTGATTTTGTAACTCCGTATCCTGACTTTGATGTAAAGATGTTGAACGAATATGCTAAGAGCAAAGGTGTGAAATTGATGATGCATCATGAAACTTCTGCTTCCGTACGCAATTATGAGCGTCATATGGATAAAGCTTACCAGTTTATGGTAGACAACGGTTACAATGCAGTAAAGAGTGGCTATGTAGGCAATATGATTCCTCGCGGTGAACATCACTATGGTCAGTGGATGAACAACCACTATCTCTATGCTGTGACTAAAGCTGCTGATTATAAGATCTGTGTAAATGCTCACGAAGCTGTGCGTCCTACCGGACTTTGCCGTACTTATCCTAACCTGATTGGTAACGAGTCTGCTCGTGGTACGGAATATGAGGCTTTCGGTGGCAGTAAACCGTTCCACACTACTTTACTTCCGTTTAATCGTCTGATTGGCGGTCCGATGGATTATACTCCGGGTATCTTTGATACGAAATTGGAATTTATGGGTGACCTGCCTCATGGACAGGTGCAGACTACTCTCTGTAAGCAGTTGGCTCTTTATGTAACATTATACAGTCCGTTGCAGATGGCTGCCGATTTAGTTGAGAATTATGAGAAGCATATGGATGCTTTCCAGTTCATCAAAGATGTAGCTGTGGATTGGGATGATAGTAAGTATCTGGAAGCAGAACCGGGTGATTATATTACGGCAGCCCGCAAGGCTAAAGGCACGAACAACTGGTTTGTAGGTGGCATTACTGACGAAAATGCACGTACTTCCAGCTTTACTTTGGACTTCCTGGAACCGGGTAAGCAATATGTTGCTACTCTCTATGCAGATGGTAAGGATGCCGATTACAAAGAGAATCCAACCTCTTATCAGATAAAGAAAGGTATTGTAACCAATAAGACTAAGATGTCTGTGAAGCTGGCACGTAGCGGTGGTTTCGCTCTTAGTTTGATTGAAGCTACTCCGGCAGATAAGAAGGCTGTGAAAAAGTGGAAATGAAAAATCTTAAGTTAAGAAATACTCATAATTTAGGGTAAGAAGAAGTTTTTATTAGGCATTAGGTTGAGGCTGTCTCAAAATAGTTTTTTGAGTTCAGCCTCCTTTTTAGTTCGCCCAGCATGGGTATATTCTAATGGGTGCAAGTCCCTAACACGC